>Ga0308164_10000121_pt1 | contig 222707 bp, 214 predicted proteins | sample PhyTR2_FD_201031 | JGI IMG/M metagenome (GOLD analysis project Ga0308164, IMG submission 201031) | Phyllosphere microbial communities from UC Gill Tract Community Farm, Albany, California, United States - DLSLT.R2 | ecosystem: Host-associated > Plants > Phyllosphere > Unclassified | place... | reverse complement strand
TGGGCCACAAAGTCGCGCATCACGCGCTCGAGCTCACGCTCGGGCATCTGGCCGTGGGCCACGGCGATGCGGGCCTCGGGCAGGATCTCTTCGAGCTTCTGGCGGCGGTTCTCGATGGTCTCGACCTCGTTGTGCAGAAAGTAGCACTGGCCGCCGCGCTTCAACTCACGCAGCACGGCTTCGCGAATCACACCGGTGCCTTCGCTGCGCACAAAGGTCTTGATCGCCAGGCGGCGCTGCGGCGCGGTGGCGATCACCGACAGGTCGCGCAGGCCATCGAGCGCCATGCCCATGGTGCGCGGAATCGGGGTGGCCGTCAGCGTGAGCACATCGACCTCGGCCCGCATGGCCTTCATCGCCTCTTTGTGGCGCACGCCAAAGCGGTGCTCTTCATCGATGATCAGCAGGCCCAGGTTCTTGAACTGGGTTTTTTCGGACAGCAGCTTGTGCGTGCCGACAACGATGTCGACGGTGCCGTCATCGAGCCCCTTGATCGTGGTGTTCACTTCCTTGCCCGAGCGAAAGCGCGACACCAGCGCCACCTTGATCGGCCACTTGGAGAAGCGGTCGGCCAGGGTCTGGTAGTGCTGCTCTGCCAGCAAGGTGGTGGGCGCGAGCAGGGCCACCTGCTTGCCCCCGGTGACGGCCACAAAGGCCGCGCGCAAGGCGACCTCGGTCTTGCCAAAGCCCACATCGCCGCAAACCAGACGGTCCATCGGCTGGGGCGAGATCATGTCCTGGATCACCGCATGGATGGCGGCGCGCTGGTCGGCGGTTTCATCAAAGCCGAAGTCGTTGGCGAACTGCTCGTAGTCCTGCGGGCTGTAGCGGAAGGCATGGCCTTCGCGGGCGGCGCGGCGGGCATAGATGTTGAGCAGCTCGGCGGCGGTGTCGCGCACCTGCTCGGCGGCCTTGCGGCGGGCCTTTTCCCACTGGCCGCTGCCCAGCTTGTGCAAGGGGGCCTCTTCGGCCGACACGCCGGTGTAGCGGCTGATCTGCGCGAGCTGGCTGACTGGCACATAGAGCACGGCCTTGTCGGCATATTCCAGGTGCAGGAACTCCTGCAGCGCCGGTGTGCCATCGGGGTTCTTCTGGCCCACATCCATGTTGATGAGGCCATGGTAGCGGCCGATGCCGTGCTGGGCATGGACGACCGGGTCGCCCACCTTGAGCTCGGACAGGTCCTTGATCAGCGCCTCGACATCGCTGGCCTGCTCCTGGCGGCGCTTGCGGCGGGCGCCGCCGGTGGCAGCAAACAGCTCGGTCTCGGTGACAAAGTCAATGCCTTGCTCGGCCCAGCGAAAGCCCTTGGCGAGCGCCGCTGTGGCAATGCCGACGGGCTCATCCGTGGTCTGCTGGAACTCGGCCAGCGAATCAAAGGCTGGCGGGTTGAGGCCGCTGGCGCGGAAGAAGTCGAGCAGGCTCTCGCGCCGGCCATCGCTCTCGGCCAGCAGCAAGGTGCGGGCCTGGCGCTGGGCAATGTGCTGCTGCAGCTTGGCGAGCGGGTCCTCGGCGCCGCGCACCACAGCCAGGTCGCCCAGCTTTTGGAAGATGGCGCTGTGCTCCACGTCTTCCAACTGCGGACGCAGCGACAGCTGGGCCATCTGCTTGGCGGTGGCGTAGAACTGGTCGGGGCTCAGGAACAGGCTGTCGGGCGGTAGCACCGGGCGCTCGGGGTCACCCTGCACCAGGCGGTAGCGGTCGCGTGTGTCCTGCCAAAAGCGCTGGAAGGCCGGCTCGATATCGCCATGCAGCACCAAGGTGGCCTGGCTGCCCAGGTAATCAAACACGGTCGCGGTCTCCTCAAAGAACAGCGGCAGGTAGTACTCGATACCGGCCGTGGCCACGCCGTTGCCCATGTCCTTGTAGATGCGGCTCTTGGTCGGGTCGCCTTCGAGCATCTCGCGCCACTTGTTGCGAAAGCGCGTGCGGGCCTCGTCATCCATCGGGAACTCGCGCCCGGGCAGCAAGCGCACATCCTTGACCGGGTAGAGGCTGCGCTGGGTGTCGGGGTCAAAGGTGCGGATGGAGTCGATCTCGTCATCGAACAGGTCGACCCGGTAGGGCACGAGCGAGCCCATCGGGTACAGATCGATCAGGCCGCCGCGCACCGAGTACTCGCCGTGGCTCACCACCTGGGAGACATGGTTGTAGCCGGCCAGCGTCAGCTGGGCCTTGAGGCGCGCCTCATCGAGCTTTTGCCCAGCCTGGAACGCAAAGGTGTAGCCCGCCAAAAAGGAGGGCGGTGCCAGGCGGTACAGCGCCGTGGTGGCCGGGATCAGCACCACATCGGCTTCGGCCTGGCTGATGCGCCACAGCGCAGCGAGCCGCTCGCTGATCAGGTCCTGGTGCGGCGAGAAAGTGTCGTAGGGCAGGGTTTCCCAGTCCGGGAACAGGGCTATGCGCAGCTCGGGGGCAAAAAACGCCAGCTCGTCCTGCAAGCGGTGGGCATCGCCTGCGTCAGCGGTGATGATGGCCGTGACGCGCTGCGCTGCGGCCTCGTGGGTGGCCAAGGTCGCGAGCAGCAAGGCATCGGCGCTGCCCGGGGGCATGGGCAGTTGAAAACGTTTTCCGGCGTTGAGTTTGGGGAGTTCCATAGGGGTCCGAACCAGTCCATACACGGACGACAGCCCGGGGCGGCATGCCGCGCCTGGGCCTGTGCAGCCAAGGCCACCCCCTACAAGGGCGCCCCTGGGCGCTCAATAAACAGCAAAAGCACGGGTCTGGCTGACAGCACCGTGCAACCGCTCCATTCTAAAATACCCCCATGAACCAGACCACCCGCAACGAATTGATCCCTGCTGTACCCAGGGCTGCACCCGAGGTGGCTGCGCCGGTGACGGTGCCAGCAGCCGTCTTGCCGGCTGACCCTGGCGCCCAGACCCAGGCGCTGGGCGAGATGCGCCAGGAGGTGGTGGCCAAATTCTGGGCCTTTTTGCCATGTGCCGGCGTGGGCGCCCGTGCGGTGGATGCCGCGCGCCCCGCCCATCTGCCCAAGCAGTACCAACAGGTGGCGGGCTGGCCGCTGGTGCTGCATACCTTGGCCGCCTTCATGGCGGCCAAGCCGCTCTCGGGTGTGCTGGTCGGTGTCAGCGCGGGCGATGATTTTTTGCAGCGCTACCAGCGCCCGGGCTTTGCCATCAGCGCCTGCGGCGGCCCCACCCGGGCCGATACCGTGGCTGGCGGTCTGCGCAGCCTGCTGGGTGATTCGGGCCTGGGGGCCCAGCCCCATGACTGGGTGCTGGTGCATGATGCGGCGCGCTGCCTGATCAAGCCCGGCCAGATCGAGCAGCTGATGCAGGAATGTGCGGCCGATACGGTGGGGGGCCTGTTGGCACTGCCATTGCCCGATACACTCAAGGCCGCTGCCACCGATGTCCATGGCCAAAGCCGCGTCAGCAGCACCTTGCCCCGGGTGGACAAGTGGCTGGCGCAGACGCCGCAGATGTTCCGCATCGGTACGCTGCTCGAAGCGCTGGAGCGCTGCAACGATGTCACCGACGAAGCCAGTGCCATCGAGGCGCTGGGCTTGCAGCCCCGGCTGGTGCCGGGCAGCAGCTTTAACTTCAAGGTCACCTTCCCCGATGACTTTGCGCTGGCCGAGGCCTTGCTGCTGCAGCGCATGGCCAGCGGCGACAGCCAGGTGGCGGCACTTTTTGATTGAATCCCCGGCGACGCGCTGCACAGCCTCGGCTCCTTAGGCGGGCCTGTGGTGGCTCGCGTTGGGGTACGGATGTAAACGGACGAGATAAGGGATACACATGCTGCAAATGCGCATTGGTGAGGGTTGGGATATTCATGCGCTGGTGCCCGGCCGGGACCTGATTTTGGGCGGCATCCAGGTGCCGCATACCACGGGCCTGCTGGGCCATTCGGATGCCGATGTGCTGCTGCATGCGATCACCGATGCCTTGGTGGGCGCCGCTGGCATGGGCGATATCGGATCGCACTTTCCCGATACCGATGCCGCTTTCCGGGGTGCCGATTCGGCCGTGTTGCTGGCCGAGGCCATGCGCCGTGTGGCGGCCCAAGGCTGGCAGGTCAACAACGTGGATAGCACCGTCATTGCCCAGGCGCCCAAGCTGGCGCCGCATATTCCTGCGATGCGGGCCACTATTGCCAAGACCTTGGGCATTGATGAAACCCAGGTCAATGTGAAGGCCAAAACGGCCGAGAAGATGGGCCCGGTAGGCCAGGGTGCGGCGATGGAAGCCCGTGCGGTGGTGCTGCTGGTGCGGGCTGGCGAGCAGGCCTAAGTCAAGCGCTGGCAAGAAAGGATGACGGCCCGCGAGAGGCGGTCATCCAACGTGCCGTGAGGCACCAGCTCAGGTCTCTTCGTACTGCGCCAACACCTGCGCCCCAGTGAGCTTGGGGGTGTCATTGGCCAGGTCGTAATAGGCAGGCTTTTCGTCAATGAAGATCTGCGAGGCCAGCCGCATGCCGTCCTCGTCCTGGAACAGGCCAGCCGACAGAAAATGCTCGTTGGTGGCCAGCAGGCGGTAGAACAAATGCGTGCCGCAATGGCTGCAAAAGGCGCGCTCGGCCCAGGGGGAGGAGGCATAGCGGGTGACGGGGCCCGTCAACTCCACCTCGGTGCCGCCATGCAAGGTGAAGGCGGGGCCCTCGCCCCAGCGCCTGCACATGCTGCAATGGCATACATGGACATCTTGGACAGTCGGGGCAGTCACATGGACCGCACCGCAAAGGCACTGGGCTTGCATGTCAACTCCTAGGCGGGCAACGGGGTGCCTGCATTCTATGCACAGACGTGGCTTTGTGCCAGCGGCGCGTGCCGCTGGCAGGCGAGGGGGCGTATTGCAGATCGGCCAGGTTGGTAGGGGCTCCCGGCAGGTGCCGCTTGATCTGTGGGCGCAGCAGGCGGCGCTTGGGCTCCTTGCCGATGGCCTGGTCGGGCGCGCGGCGCAGGTAGATGCTGGTGACCAGGCCCGTGCTGCCATCCGAGGCATTGACCATGCTCAAGCGCCCGCCCATGCGCTGCACGGTTTTCTCGACGATCGACAGACCCAGGCCCGCACCAGCGGCTGCCGTGCGGGCTGTGTCACCCCGGTAAAACGGCTTGGTCAGGCTGCTCAGCTGGTCCTTGGAGACGCCCGGGCCATGGTCGCGCATGCGGATGGTGACGGTGCTTTCGCTGAACTTGACGGTGATGTCCACGCGGGTGTGCGAGGCGCCTGGCGTCTTGCCATAGCGGCGGGCGTTTTCCAGCACGTTGGACAGCACGCGCGAGAGCTCGATCTCATCGGCATTGACCATCAGCTCTTCGGGCACCTTCATGTGCACCTGCAGCTCCTGGTGGTCCTGCACGGCGTAGACGCAGGAGGACACGACGCCGTAAACATTGACCGGCGCGAGCTTGGCGGCATGGTCGGGGCGGGCGTAATCGAGGAACTTGTCGATGGTGGCATCGAGCTGCACGATGTCGGCCACCATGTGCTCGCGCGCGACCTGGTCGAACACGCTCATCTCGGTCTCCAGCCGCAGGCGGGCCAGCGGCGTGCGCAAGTCGTGCGAGATGCCGGCCAGCATGACCGCGCGGTCTTGCTCGAGCTTGGACAGGCGCTCGCTCATGCGGTTGAAGCCGATGTTCACTTCACGGATTTCGCTGGTGACGGCATCTTCGTCGAGCTGCGCGGCAAAGTCGCCTTCGCGCAGCCGGTTGGTGGCGCTGGACAGCTGCTTGAGTGGCCGGTTGATAAGGCCTGCGATCACCGCTGCACCAGCGAGCGACAGCGCTGCGGCCGTCAGCACCCACACCAGCCAGGTCTTGCCGCCAGCCGGGTTGAAGCGCGAGGGCTCGATCAGGAACCAGTTCTGGTCACCATCGATAGTGAAGCCCACCCACAGGCCTTCTTCGCCATTGACGCTGCTGGCCACGATGGTGCTGGGGCCCAGGCGTTTGGTCACTTCCTGCGTCAGGCGTGCGCCCAGCGGGGTGGAGTTGTCGATGGACTCGTACACATCCTTGGGCTCACGCGGCACAATGCGCACGCCTTCCTGGTCGGCCATGGTCTTGACGAGGGAGACGCGGGCGATGGCATCGGAGTGCATCAGCGCCGCACGGCTGAGGTTGACCAGCGAGGCGATCTGCTGGGCCGTCTGGATCGCGCGGGGTTCGGTCTCGAGCGAGCGCAGGGTCTGCACCCAGGCCAGGATGCTGCCGGTCAGCAAGATGGCGAGCAAAAAGAAAGTGCGCCAAAAAAGATTGAGGCCGACGCGGGTGCGCTTGTTGCTGTGCGCGGCCGCTGCGGCGCTGCCATCCAGAGGGGCCAGACCGGATTGGTCGGCGTCGTTAACAGGGGTGGGAGCCATGGCCGTGTGCGTGTAGAAAAGTCGGGTCAATAAAGGCCGGAAGTGCCTGTACATTCTCGCTGTAAAGCGGGCGGGACACCATGCTGTGCCCGGCAGTGGGGGTATAAAAAAACCGCCCCGCAGCCAAGCTGGGGCGGTTTTTGGGGCGCCAGGCTCAACAATCAGTTGGCGCCATCGGGTACGAACACATAGCCCACGCCCCAGACGGTCTGGATATAGCGAGGAGCTGCCGGGTCGACCTCGACGAGCTTGCGCAGGCGTGAAACCTGCACGTCCAGGCTGCGGTCGAAGGGCTCGAACTCGCGGCCGCGCGCGAGCAGGGCCAGCTTTTCACGCGACAGCGGCTGGCGTGGGTGGCGCACCAGGGTCTTGAGCATCGCGAATTCGCCAGTGGTCAGGGGAAGCTCTTCGCCGTCCTTGGTCAGCACGCGGGTGCTCATGTCAAAGGTGAAGGGGCCGAAGTTGACCACCTCGTTCTCGCCCGATGGCGCGCCCGGCGCTTCTTGCGGTGGGCGGCGGCGCAGCACGGCGTGGATACGGGCCAGCAGTTCGCGCGGGTTAAAGGGCTTGCCGATGTAGTCATCTGCACCCACTTCCAGGCCCACGATGCGGTCCACGTCCTCACCCTTGGCGGTCAGCATGATGATGGGGGTGCGGTCGTTGCTGGCGCGCAGGCGGCGGCAGATGGACAGTCCGTCTTCACCGGGCATCATCAAATCGAGCACGATCAGATCCACGGTCTCACGCAGCAAGATGCGCTGCAGGCCCTTGCCATCCTCGGCAATCATGACTTCAAAGCCTTCATGCGACAGATAGCGGCGCAGCAGATCGCGAATTCGTGCGTCATCATCAACGACCAAGATTTTGTCGACGCGATTGGTTGCTGTAACCATGGGTGGAATCCTCCGGTTGATATGTAACTTTTACATTTTGACCGGTTTTTGCGAAAAATGCGCAACTCGAACCGCTTTTTTGACCCATGGTTACAAAGTTTGCGTTACATATGCAGTATGGGAGGACGGTTCTTACGCCAAAAATCGACTTTTTCCTGCATTTTTTGCTGAGATTGCCTCTTTTATGGAAGGAGGAATGCTGTTTTTCAAAAATGTTTCATATCTATGCGTTTAATGCATTGGTGGCTTGGGGCGTGAAAAAAGGCGCTTTCGCGCCTGGGTGTCGCTGGGCTGGTGGCCCAGGCTGGAGGTCATTGCGCCATATGGCGCCTTATTGCACTTTATTGCGCTACCCAGCCGCCATCCATGTTCCAGGCCACGCCGCGCACATTGTTGGCGGCCGGTGAGCAGAAGAACACGGCCAGCTCGCCCAGCTCTTCGGGCGTGGTGAACTGCATCGAGGGCTCCTTCTCACCCAGCAGCAGCTTTTTGGCCTCTTCATTGCTGACACCCATTTGGGCAGCTTTGGCATCGACCTGCTTTTGGACCAGGGGCGTGAGCACCCAGCCCGGGCAGATGGCGTTGCAGGTGATGCCGCTGGCGGCGTTCTCCAGCGCGGTCACCTTGGTGAGGCCCACAATGCCGTGCTTGGCGGCGACATAGGCGGATTTGCCGGCCGAGCCGACCAGGCCATGGACCGAGGCGATATTGATGATGCGGCCCCAGCCCGACTTTTGCATGGGCGGCAATGCCAGCCGGCTGGTGTGGAAGGCGCTGGTGAGGTTGATGGCGATGATGGCATCCCAGCGCTCGACCGGAAAGTCCTGTACGTTGGATACATGCTGGATGCCGGCGTTGTTGACCAGGATGTCCACCCGGCCAAAGGTCTGCGTCGCATAGGCAAACATAGCCTCGATGTCGGCAGCCTTGCTCATGTCGGCGCCGTGGTAGCCCACCCGAGCGCCGGAGCCGCTGCTGGTGATCACGTCCTGCACTTCCTTGATGGGCCCTTCTGCGTCGCCAAAGCCATTCAAGATGATGTTGGCGCCCTGGCGCGCCAGCGCCTTGGCAATCCCCAATCCGATACCGCTCGTCGATCCGGTGACGAGCGCTGTTTTTGCTTTCAACATCCAATATCTCCAGTTACTCGGTTAGTATTCATGCAAACGCGTGCATCCATCCTAAGGCAAACCCCAGCCACGGTTCGCCCGGTAGCGCTGCGTTCTTCCTATATAAGAGGGGCCATGTACCAAGATCCACGCTTGCAGTATGTCACCTGTGCGGTGGCGGGGAATACGGACACGGGTCGCCAGGGTGCCACGCACCGGATGGCCTATTGGGAGTGGAACGATACGGGCGATCTGCATCACCCGCATGTGATCGTCTGCGCCCATGGCCTGACCCGGCAAGGACGTGATTTTGATGTGCTGGCGCGGCAGCTGTCGCTGCAGGCGCGGGTGATCTGCCCGGATGTGGTGGGCCGCGGCTACAGCGATTGGCTGGAAGACCCGGCCGGCTACCAGGTCCCCTTGTATGTGGCCGACATGCTGGCCTTGCTCCAGCAGGTGCACGGCGCAGCGCCCATTGGCAAGCTCGATTGGGTGGGCACCAGCATGGGTGGCCTCATCGGCATTGGCCTGGCCGGCGAGCCCAGCATCCGGCCCCTGATGCCCGCACCCATCCGCCGCCTGGTGCTCAATGATGTGGGACCGACCATCGAGGCCTCTGCGCTGGCACGCATTGGCAGCTATGTGGGCCAGCACATGCTGTATGGCTCCGAGCAAGAGGCGGTTGCGTCCATGGGCCAGCTCTCCAAGGGTTTTGGCCCGCACAGCGATGAGGAATGGCTGGCGCTGTCGCGCCCGATGCTGCGGCCCGAAGCTGGCGGCAGTGTGCGCCTGCATTACGACCCGGCCATTGCGCAGCCCATGCAGGCGATGACCCCAGAGATGGCTGCCGCCGGAGAGCAACTGCTGTGGCACCTCTACGACCAGATCGAGGCTGTGACCTTGGTGCTGCGGGGTGCAGATTCAGACTTGCTTTCTGCGAAAACGGCCCAATCTATGGCGGAACGCGGCCCCAAGGCGCGGGTGGTGGAGTTCCCCGGTGTCGGCCATGCGCCCACCTTGGTATCTTTTGATCAAACGGCTGCCGTGCTGGCTTTTTTATGCGGTGCGTAGCGCACGCCCCGGAGGGGGTGTGATGGTGGTGACAACATGAAAAGTCTTACGGCAGTCGCTCAGCCCGCGCCAGGCGCGGAATATCTTCCCCCGGAGCCCGTCTCCCCGCTGGTGGCTGCCACTGCCAATGCCTTGCCGATGCAAGACAACGTGCTGGCCCGGGCGCGCGCTTTTTCCGTACCGCTGATCGCCGAGGAAACCCTGGATACGGGCGAGAACGCACTGCAGCACGCTGATGCCGTCGCTGCCATCCTCAAGCACATTGGTGGCTCCGAAGCGATGCAGGCTGCTGCCTACCTGGTACACACCAGTGAGCAGCTGAACAAGCCGCGCGAAGTCATCGGCAAAGCCTTTGGCGAGAGCTATGCGGTGCTGGCGGTGGAGACCGTGGCGCTGATGAAGGTGCAGGCGCAGGCGCGCCAGGCCGATGCCGGCCACCTGGTCGATGACCCGGCTACGCAGACCGAGAACATCCGCAAGATGCTGCTGGCGTTCTCGCGCGACTTGCGCGTGGTGATGCTGCGCCTGACATCACGCCTGCAAACCTTGCGCTGGTATGCGGCCACCAAGGGGCCGGTGTCGCCCGCGGTGGCGCGCGAGAGCCTGCAGGTTTTTGCGCCGCTGGCCAACCGCTTGGGTATCTGGCAGATCAAGTGGGAGCTCGAGGACCTGGCTTTCCGCTTTCTGGAGCCCGATACCTATAAGAAGATCGCCAAGCTGCTCGATGAGACCCGGGTCGAGCGTGAGCTCTATATGGTGGGCCTGCGCGAGCGGCTCGAATCCGACCTGCGCGCGCACAGCATCAGCGCGACAGTCGCTGGCCGCCCCAAGCATATCTACAGCATCATCAAGAAGATGCGCGGCAAGTCGCTGGGCTTTGACCAGCTCTTCGATATCCGTGCGCTGCGCGTGGTGGTGCCCACGGTCAAGGACTGCTATGCAGCCTTGTCCTTCGTGCACGAGGCCTTCAGCCCGGTGGAGTCGGAGTTTGACGACTACATCGCCCGGCCCAAACCCAATGGCTACCAGTCGCTGCACACGGTGGTGCGGGACGAGCACGGCAAGGCCATCGAGATTCAGATCCGCACCCAGGCCATGCACGACCATGCCGAAAACGGTGTGGCCGCCCACTGGGCCTACAAGGAAGCGGGCACCAAGGGCTATGCCGGCGTATCTGCCACCAGTGATTACGACGCCAAGATTGCGGTGCTGCGCCAGCTGCTGGCCTGGCGCAAGGACATGGTCGGCCAGACCCAGGACAGTGGCCTGTTTGACGACCATATCTATGTGCTGACGCCCAATGCCGCCGTCATTGAGCTGCCCCAGGGCGCTACACCGGTGGACTTTGCCTATTCGGTGCACACCGATCTGGGCCACCGCTGCCGGGGTGCCAAGGTCGATGGGCAGATGGTGCCACTCAACACACCGCTGCAAAACGGGCAGACGGTGGAGGTCGTCTCCGTCAAGGAAGGGCGGCCATCGCGCGACTGGCTCAATGCCGAGCTGGGCTACCTGGTCAGCTCGCGCGCCAAGGCCAAGGTGCGCGCCTGGTTCAATGCCCAGGTCATGCACGAGACGGTGAGCCGGGGCCGCGAACTGGTCGAGAAACTCCTGCAGCGCGAAGGCAAGACGGCGCTCAAGCACGATGACCTGGCCGACCAGCTGGGCTTCAAGACCGCAGAGGCACTGTTTGAGGTGGTGGGCAAGGACGAGTTGTCGCTGCGCACCATTGAGAACATCCTGCGCCCCCCGGAGCCCCTGCAGGCCGATGATGAAATGGTGCTGAGCCGCCCGCGCAAGGCCACCGAGGGCTCGGGCAAGGGCGGCGTGCTGGTGGTGGGCGTTGATTCGCTGATGACCCAACTGGCCAAATGCTGCAAGCCCGCACCGCCCGATCGCATCGGGGGCTTTGTGACGCGGGGCAAGGGCGTGAGCGTGCACCGCCACGACTGCAGCAACTTCCGCGAGATGTGCGCCCGCAATCCCGAGCGCAGCATTGATGTGGAGTGGGGCCTGCCCACCCATGGCCAGCGCTCGACCGAAGCGGTCTACCCCGTCGATGTGGCCGTGGAGGCCCACGACCGCCAGGGCCTGCTGCGTGACATCTCTGAGCTGTTCGCGCGTGACAAGACCAATGTGATCGGTGTGCAGACCCAGTCTGTCAAAGGCACTGCCTGGATGACGTTCACTGTAGAGGTGTCGGACTCGGGCAAGCTGGCCAAGGTGCTGGCCTCTGTGGCGACGGTATCGGGCGTGCGCTCGGTGCGCCGCAAATAGGGCCGAAAAGCACTATTTTCAAAAAAAGCCTCAACTTTCCATTTGGGCCGTTTTTTCTGGCTATAATTTGAGTCTTCAACGACAGGCGCGTAGCTCAGCTGGTTAGAGCACCACCTTGACATGGTGGGGGTCGTTGGTTCGAGTCCAATCGCGCCTACCAAATTTTCCCTCTGAAGAGAACCAGACTTCAGAACTACAGGGACATTTGAGGGACATTAAATTGTCCTTTTCCGATCAAACCGCCTTTTTTAGGGCGGTTTTTTCATTTCCGAGCAGCAGCTCCAGCTTCGCCTTCTCCCGCCCACGATCCGACCCGTCAATCCATTTGGCATAGACGGTGAAAAGCATCTTCGCGTTCTTGTGCCCCATCTGTCTGGCAATGTAGGTGGGGTTCACGCCAGCGCTTAGTGCGTTGGTGGCGTAGGTGTGTCGCGTCTGGTACGGCCGGCGCCACCGGATGCCGGTCGCCCGAAGGGCGGGGCGCCAATACGTGTCCCGCTGGCTGCGTTCATCGTGCCAAGGCTTATTGGTCCCTGGGTTCTCAAAGATCCGGCGGCCTTGCTCGCCATCAAGATGGTCAACCCCGCCCAGCATCGTCCAGGTCTTCATGGCCTCAAGCGCGCCGAGGGCACGGCTGACGAGGTCGACATCGCGGGAGTTGTATGTTTTGAGCGGCTTCACCTCGCCCGAAGTCCTGGCGCGCTCTACGCGGATGGATGAGCTTGCCCAGTCCACATCACCCCAGCGAAGTTCGATTAACTCTTCTGGCCGCATTCCGGTCATGAAAGCGAATTCAAAATACGCCCAGGCCCGGACGTCGAATCTTTCTTTCAGGTGTGAAAGCACTCTTTCCATCTCAAAAGTGGAAAGAGGGTCTGGCGGCGGGATCTGGTGCCTGCTGTTCTCGATCCCCTCCATGGGGTTATCCATCTTGAGGCTGCGACCAGCCAGAGCAAATACTCCTCGCAGGCAAATCAAATAGTTGTTCAGAAGCTTCGCTGATTTCCATGGGGTCTTGCCGACGGTGGCTGCTACCACTGCATGCGAGACCTGATCCATTGGAGTATCCGCCCCAAGTAAGGCTTTCCAAACGATCAAGGCGTTTCGATACTGGTTCAGAGTGCTCTTGGACAACCGGCCCTTGGTATCGAACCATAAATCACACCACCCGCCAAACGTATGTGCAGGTTGCTTTGCCTTTGCTTGCGCGGAGTTTGGGAAATATTCCTTCCACTCAAACGACCCATCAGCAATTGCTTTGCGGACTCGGACTACCAGCTTTGCCGCATACCGCTCATTGATCGGGGTGGGGGGGATCTCGAGAGTTATGCGTTGCCGCACTCCATCGAGCGTAAAGCTCACTCGGATGGACTTTTCTCGCAGCTCTACGCCGTTGCCTTCGCGACCCATTGCTCTATTTCTTTCATATCAATAAAAATGCCGCCATCGGCTTTTTTGTAGTGCTTGCCGAGGAGCCATACCCCTCGGGCAATCTTTCGCTCAATAGCTTTCACGGTTAATCCGGTAATGCTTGCAGCCAGCTTGATCGTGACGTATCGCGCTGGTGCTACTTGAACTGGAGCTTCCATCATCATGGTTGGTCTCCCTTTTTCCCAGCAATCTTTGGAACCCCTGCAGCACCTGCAGGTTTCTCGCTCACCGGCATGGCCTGCAGGTTTTCTTTTGACCAACACCTGTCGGCCACCACGGCGGGCCCTGCATCCATGCGGGTTTCCGCCGTCTCAAGGTGGATTGCGCCACCGCGGCAGCCGGCCTGAATGTGCTCCATCGCTGCTTGCCAGCCCTCATAACGCACCTGTACTTCGCTTTCGAAGTAGCGGCCGTTTTGCCATCGTCGAAATATGAGGGCTGAATCTTCAGCCGACATGCAAGGGGCGTAGTTCCTCTCAAAGACTTCGCGCGTTGAATCAGGAAAGGTCATCAGTTGCCTCCACGATTCCGGATCTCTTGTCATGCTCCAGCAAGGCCTTGCTGAGCATCTTGTGGCCCTGGCGAATGTATGCGGGCACCTGGTTGATCTTGTCGGCCTGCTGCTGCAGGATCTCGCCAGCGCGCTCAGGCGTTGAGCAACCATGCTGAACGGAGAGGGCCGCGCCGCTGATAAATCCGCGCTGCATGTCTTCATCCAGCATGTACTCGCAGCGCAGCCAGGCCAGCAGCCGGCGCAGGTGGTTTACCTGGGCCTCGGTCATCGGTAGGGCGGGGATGTTGCTGTCCCCGGCCAGGATTAGGTTTTTGCTCATGCTTATCCCTCAATGATTTCTGCAGTAGCGTGCGCTCGCTCAATCTGGTACAGCGCCTCGGCCATTTCCATCAGGCGGACTGGATCGGGCAAGCGTCCTGGCGTTCCTTTGGGGCCCGCGATCTCCATACAGAACTGCATCACCAGATCCTCCTGACCAGGCACCATCGCATCAAATGTCGGCTCCCAAGTAGGCATGGCGCGCAGCGCGAGTAGCTGCTCGGCCGCCACGGCGCGATTCGTTTGGGTGATGAGCTGGCCCTCCAGGGAGGCGATGCGGGCGTGCAAGGTATCCAGCAGATTGAAGTCGGGCGCTTTTCCCAGCGGCGGTTTCCAGAGCATGCCGCCCTCATGGGTGTAGCCGAGGTTCTCCAGCGTTGCTACGGCGGCGTCTGTCCTGTTGGTCATAGCATCTCCTTGTACAGGCGAGAGTTTTTGCGCGGTTTCTTAGCCACCTTCGCCTTGAACTGAAGAAACGCCTCGTCGCTCTTGGGCAAAACAACATGCTTGGCAGCTGCGATCTCATTCCACATCGCATTTCGCAGACGAGTGATTTCTTCAATCTGCGCCGCGGGCAAATAGCGCTCATAGCCGCGGAGCACGTCGCCCAGTACTTGAAGGTACAGGTGCGCGTACTCGCAGGCCTTGACTGCGTCCTGGGCCTCTTTGGTATTGTTCAGTTCAGGCATCAAGCACCCCCTTGTCACCACCGGCGATCCGCTGAGCGCAAGAGAGAAGGTCGGCGATCCCATGCATCACGGTGTCGTCGTTGCTCATCGCATGCGCGTCAACCAATGCGAGAATCTTTGAGAGGTCAACCGAAATATCGGAGAGGTGATCATGAACATCCCCATCTTTATTAAAGCTCGGCTCAGCCTCGGCTAGATAGACCTCCAATAGGTCTCGCATGGCGAAAACTGCTGAATCCTCGGCGTGTTGGGCGTAGTGAAGAAGGACAGAGAATGCGTTCGTCATGCACCCGAACGCTTCCCAGTGAAGCTTCTTCAGTTGTTCCTTGGAGAACTGCTTGGAAGCCACTTCCGGTGCAACGGCTGCCGCTAGATTCAGGGTCTGCTCAACCGATGCCGCTCGTGCATTCACTTCAGGCGCTGGTGCAGCCTTTGGAGCGCGAATCTTCCTTGCGGGCTTTTCCAGTACGGCGTTCATTGCTCTTCTCCTGTGAAGGCGCGTGAGCCAAAGAAAAGTCCCTTATGCATTTCGCCAGCGGTCGTGCCGTCCTGGTCGAGGTGTGCCATGACCAGGTTGTTGAGAGCTTGCATACGATGGCTGTAGCAGAGCAACACACTTTCCAAAGGCAGGGGGTCATATTCGCGCACCCTGCCGGCGAGCTTAGCGATCTCACAAGCAAGTGCATCGATGTCCCAAGTGCACCGCAGAGCAAGCTGTGTACCCACCTCGCCAGTCTCATGAGTGGGCTGGTGTGCGGGCGCAGTTGTCGGCTGGATTGGCGGTATAGGCCGGTCGCGGAAGGTTTTGATGCCAGCGAAAGTGGTTAATGCTCGGAGATCTTCCAGGGTGCCTGGCAAGCCTGCAATTGCTGTGTGCAATCTTGCCGCGAGTGTGTCGATGAACTCCAGCAAGGCGGCAGAAGCTGCAGCCGCCGGCACATTCGGGCCAGAAGCATCCTCAAGACATGCGAAAGTGTTTTGCACGCACTGACGCAGCATCACCAGGCTTTCCAAGGTGCCGATTTGAGGGCTATCCGATTCTTCAGGGTTCACTAGATTGAAGATCACCGTGTCGCATTCGATTGCCTCGGCCTTCGCATGGGGTATCAAACTGAGTTCCGTCTCGGACAGCTCTCTGCACAGGTAGTGGAGGATATGCAGAGCTTCCGTCTGCAGGCTCTCGGCCTCAGTTGGGCGCGCTGGCACTGGCTCGCTGTGCTTTGCCTGCTTGCGCGTAGGGCTCTGCTTGGCGTCCGTCTTTGGACGCGAGATAATTGCTTCCATGGTTCGTTCCTGGTAAGGGTTCGGGTCTAGAAACCCTTGAGCGCTCTCACCTGCTCAGGGGTTTCGCCTTTTGTATTCACGCGGGTTCTCCGCAGGGCGCAGGAAACAGCTCCTGCAAATCGATATCGAAGCACTCCAGCCAGGCGACGGCCGGCCATGCGCGGACCTTGCCCCAGCGTTTGTCCGGCACGCTAGGCGCTTCCAAGGCATGCCGCTTTGTGGCGCGGCGCAGGTCAACGAAAGCCGACTTAGGAAGGCTGATGCTCTTGGCGTTTTCAACGGCGCCGATGGTCGCGTGCTTCGCGTTGAATCCCAGTTCGGCCTTGAGGCGGTTGGCCTCGCGTGTCGCTGCTGAGGCGGTCGCCATGGCAGTCGCCTCACGCTTGTTCCCGATCTGGGCCTTGGTTCGGATGGCTTCGTCCCGCTCCGCTTCCGCAATAAGCTTCTGCTCTGCCAGGTCGGCAGCTAGGCGCAGCGCCTCCGGCATTGAGGTGGGGATAGCCAGCACGCCAGCCATAGCGCGCCGTTCACAGTCGATGAAATACTGACGGGCCATCTTGCCCTTGGGCGTGCGTTCGACCATTGCCAGCTGCTTGGCCATGTCCAGGCTGAGCATGTATTCCTTTGGCGGACGGCCTCCGGTACTTTCGCCCAAAAATGAGCGAAAGTCTTTGCCCTCTTCGAATGCGTATTCTTCGATGCGGCGAGGCATCCAGTCCTTGAAATCGGTATCCACGGCGAGGAACTCATGGAGATCCCGCGCATTTGCTGACAGGGTTGTGTCGGTGCCGATCAGGTCCGGCGATACAGGTATGAGCTCATTCATGTCGCTCTTCCTTACGGGCAGTGTTTCAGCGCCACATCGTGCATATGCGGGCGGATACCCTCCACAGCGCAAGCCAAGTCGGCAAGGGCTGCATCCTCTTCGGAATCTTCCTGGACGACGTCGAATTGCCCATTGGAGAAGCGGAAGCTGACATTCAGCGCTGCCTGGATGATGGCGACCTTGACATCTTCTGGGAGGGTGCGGAGGTCGACAACCCGGGCGCTCTCGCTGGGTTTTCCGTTCTCCGCCGCATAGCATTCCCAGTGGATAGGCGTCAGTGCTGATTTCATTCTGTTTTCCTTTTTCGGTGGCTTGGCTGAGCCTCAATGGACCTGATGGATCCGGCCAACCGGGCGGGCTTCCAACTTTTCGCCCAGGTTTTCTCGGATGTCTTTTTCCACATCCTCGACTGACATCCCCAGCTTCGTTGCGATCTGGACGGATGTGTAAAGAGGGCGCCCGTTGTCATCGACAAACTTTGTCTCGGGCAACAGATCAAGCTCCTTTGCCTTCGCCCTGAACTGCTCCAGCACCTCGGGAGGCGCATGCTCCATCAGCTCTTGGAAGAGATGCGCGGATTCTTCGCGCCGTTGGCGATAGCTGTCTGGATACTTGTCGCGGAAAGCCTGCAGGGCCAAGCCAGCAGCCATGAATTTCAATTGGCGCTGATACTCCGTGTTTCTCACTTCCAAGGGGCGTTTGACGAGCGACTGGGCGTAAACCGCATCCTTCCGGCCTACCCCGGTGACAAAACAGTCATCGCAGGTATCGCCGAAAGCTACCGGATCGATGCCGATTTCATGGCAAACCTCTTGCATCTGCGCGTCGGTCCAAGGGCCATGGGAGGTTTGACCCTGGCAGAACTCGCACAAGCCACGCTTGGCCAACGTTACGCCCTTGGTCATACGGACTCCCGTTCGAATTGAGCCAGACGGCCGGTGAAGCTCTCGGCACTCTCTTGCGCACGTTGTGCGCAATGCTGGAGCCAGCGTCGGGTGGCGACCTTCTCCACTTCGGTGAGTTCTTGCGCTGGCACGAAGGTCGGGGCATCGTTGCGAATGACCAGGTAGCCAAGCGGGTCGCAGGCGCTGCCATAGCCGCAGTTGACGATGACCTCGCGGCTGGGAATCGTCTCCTGGTACAACCCGTTCAGCAGTTCCAGTGCAGAGGTCAGGTTATCCATATCGTTTGCGGCGGCAGAGCCCACGACGGCGATGAGATCCAAATTGTCCCAGTCGAGCATCACGACCGTGGCCGCGGCCACCAGAGCTCCAATAGCAGAGGCGGGGACCTTTGCCAGGTCGAGCGTCATCATTGGGCCGTCACCGGTGATGGAGGTGAGTACAGCGGGAGAGGGGGTTTGCATGTCGGTCCTTAGGTAAATAAGAGCCTTCATGTTAGGAGTGGCTAATCTATATGTCAATAGGAGTGGCTAACTTTCTGAATATTTTTTTGTCTCCGTGGTTCATGGACGTGAAAAAACCGCCTCATAGGGCGGTTCGCTTGAGCTCGGTTGGGAGGCGGTAAGTAGAGGCCCAGTCCCGATGCGATCTAAAGTTTTCGCCCATTCCAAGCCCACACCACACGACCGAGCACCTCGATTTCACTGTCTCCATTTAGCTCCTGGACAAGGGGTACGTTTTTGTTGTCGCTGGATACCATCCTGGAGCCGTCAAACCGCTCGCTGACTCGCTTGATGAAGACTCTCTTGTGGGTTCCCAGGACATAAACACCATCCGCCATGGAGGGATCCTTGCGGCCCGTGTCCACCAGAAGAATGTCGCCATCCTCAAAAGTGGGACTCATAGAGTCACCATAGGCGTGGATAAAGCTAAGCGCCGCTAAGGATGTAGGGCGGATGCGCTTCTGGACCCATTCTGACGATAACCTGAGTGCCCCGATGATCACATCATCGTGCTCAACGTCAGTTCCCGGGCCCATGCTCCCAGCGTTTGCGAGCAGTGGAATGTCTACTGCCATTTCACCCGGCTGGGGAGTTGGAGATAGCGACGGCAGACCGACCAATTCGTTCTGGGACTTTGGATCCAAGGGAAGCATTGGGCCTTCACCATTAGCCAGCCATTGCTGGTTCACACCAAGGGCTTGGGCAGCGCTCAACAGGTTTTCACCGCGCAAGAATTTTGCCCTCCCGCTAAGCCAGCCGTTAACGCTGGGAGCGCTCACACCACAGCGTCGTGCTAGCTCAGCTTGGCTAATTTTGGCGTGCGCCAGGGCGGCAATAAGTCGGTCAGCGAGAGTCATAAGGAGATGCTAATCGGTATGTCGTTAGGAGTGGCTATTGACGATCATTAGCAACTCCTAAATAATGGAGGCCATATGATCACTATGACCGCTACCCAATTTGTGGATGCGCTTGGAGGAACAGGCGCAGTTGCCACGCTTCTAGGCATCAAGTCCCCCTCTGTCTCCGCATGGAGGGATGGACGTTGTGTGCTGCGTATCCCTAGCGACAAGCTAATTCGCCTTGCACCGTTGGCGGAGTCACGCGGCGTAGCCACGCGCAAAGAACTTCGTCCGAACGATTGGCAAGAGATTTGGCCAGAACTGGCTGAGCCACTGGAGGCCGGTCGTGACTAAGTGTCCTCATCGCGCCGCACGCTTGCTAGCCATCCGGCCACGCCCAACCGTCTCCCTCACCGGCAGCGTAATCGCCGATGCCTTCCCCTTTATCACCAGCAACCCGTCGCGCCAGAACATCTCAATCGTAGATGTGGTGAGCCGGCGTGTCTGCGCTCCTGTATCGGCATCCATGTTGGTAGAGATGCTGGTCTTGGCGCTGGTGTGGAAGGCGTTGGAAGTGAAGTTGTTCATGGCTGACTCAGTGGTTGATTTGTCGATGACTGAATCATCTTTTTTTTGGCCGAAAAAAGCACCCCTCAGGACCCCTCAGCTTGAGGGGAGGTGAGGGGTAACGTACTTTTTTCATTTAATTTCAAAGAACTATATATGAAGACCATCTACGAAGACGAATACGACGCACTGACCCAAATGATCTCCAGCAGCGAGAAGTCTGCCAAGGAGGTCGCGGCATTCCTCTATCCCCACATGAAGCTGGATTCGGCACACGCACGTCTACGTGCTTGCCTCAATCCAGAAAAGGATGAACGGCTGACCTTCGGGCAGATCATCGCCGCCATGCGCTTCTGTGGCTCCTTCGACCCACTCTACTACGCATGCGACGAGACGCTGCACGCCCGGCCAGATCGTAAGGCTGCTGGGGATCAAGCCGCCCGCATTGCAGACACCATCGACAGCGCCACTGCAACTCTGAACATCGCGCTCAAGGCGTTGGCCAAGCTGCAAGCGCAGACGGGAGACACGACAAACCTGAGGGCTGTGGGATGAATGGCAGCACGCCTGCCGCTGGGCCTGTCCACGATGCATTGAAGGCCTCCGGCACCGCCACGAAAGGTGGTGCATGAGCTTTGACGCAATCCGCTGGGCCTTGGCTCAACCACTACAGAAGTCACCCGCGAAATTCTTGCTGGTGGCCTTGGCTGACTGCGTGAATGAAAAGTCCGAAGACTGGTTGTGCTGGCCATCGGTTGCCCACTTGTCAGAAACCACCGCGCAGGACCGCAAAACAGTTCTGGCGGGCATGAAATACCTGCTGGAGAAGGGCTACATCGAGGACACAGGAGGCAAGGCCGGCAGGACAAAACAGATCGCAATTTTCAGGCTAAAGACACCCAATTTTGGGCCTGTTGAGGCTGATGTGAAAGAGTCCCAATTTTCCCAAAACCAGGGGGCAGATTACCCCCCGAACGACGACGATAACAGTCCCGAAATTGGCACTGTTAAAGAAGCCCAAAAACGGAACAGTACCGGAAACGGAACAGTACCGGGTTTCCCATCAAACAGTACCGTTTTTCCCATGAAAGAGTCCCAAATTTCCCATGAAACAGTACCAAAAACGGGACACGGAACCAGTAAGGAACCAGTAATGGAACCAGTAAAGGAACCAATACATAAGCGCGCACGAGCTTCTCAAGCCTTTGACGCTGCCTCCATCGCCTTGCCTGACTGGCTGCCAAACGAGACCTGGCAGATGTGGGTTCGCAATCGCAAGCAGGCCAAGCGGCCCATCACCGAAGACGGTGCCAAGCTGCAACTGCGGAACCTCGGGAAGTACCGCGAAGAAGGACAGGACCCGGTTGCGGTGATCGAGAACGCAATTGCCAACGGCTGGCAGGGCCTGTTCCCGTTGCGCAAGGCGAACGACGGCGCAAAGGCCGCGACGCCGGGCACAAAGCAATCGGGCTTTGATGCCGCCTACTACGAAGGTGCGGAGAACTGGAGATGACTGAAACACGAAAAGAACACTGCGCCGTACATGGCGACTATGAATCCCGGAAAACCAGCTTTACGGGCTTCTGGACGCGGTGCTGGGGGTGTGTGCAGGCTGAGATCAATGAGCGTGACCAACAGGCTCGGCTGCAAGCGCAGGCCGAACAGCGCGCCAAGGAGGTGGTCTACATGCTGGGCCAAAGCGGTATGGAAGGCCGCATGCTGCGCGCCACCTTCGCAAACTTCGACACCAGCCACCCAGCTCAGAACGAAGTGCTAGCGGCCTGCCAGGCGTTTGTGGACGCCGCAGAGCCGGACGCGGGCACGAATCTCTGGCTTGTCGGACCGCCGGGCACCGGCAAAACCCATTTGGGCAGCGCGATGGTGAGCCATTTCATCCATGCGCGACACTCCGAGGCGGCGATTTTCAGCGCTCGGGAGCTGGTTCGATTGCTCCGGGATACCTGGGGCCGCAAAAGCGGCGCAGGCCTGGAAACCGAGGGCGAGGTGATTGATCGGTTTGGCCGCATGGGCTTGCTGGTGATCGACGAGGTCGGCGTGGGATTCGACACGGATAAGGAGCGCATGCAGCTGCTGGACGTGATCGACCTTCGCTACAAGCTCGGCCGTCCAACGGTGGTGCTGTCCAACCTCAAGGGCCCGGACATGCAGAAGACGCTGGGCGAACGCGCATACGACCGGCTGCGGGAGAACTCGCAGCTGCTGTTGTGCAAGTGGCCTAGCCACCGGACGGGAGGGCTATGAACGCCAGGAACGATATCGCTATGAACGAATTTGACGGGCAGTTTCCGCCCGAGGCAGTGCCAATGTGGAAGGATCCGTCGCTGGTTCCAGAGCAGAGCGTGCTGGGTGCATTGCTCAGTGGCGGCGCGGAAGCATTCGACCAGGCTGCAGGGCTGATTTCGGCAGGCAGCTTTGCTCACCCCCTGCACAAAGGCATTTGGACTGCGGTGGAGGCTCTGGTGCTGGCCGGGCAGGACATCGACCCTGTGATCGTGCTGCAGGGCCTACAGGGCAAGGTGGACGAGGCTTATGCCTTCGATCTGCCGAACTACCTGAACAACCTGGCCAGTTCTTTCGCCTCCGTGCGAAGGGTTGCGCACCACGCCCAGATTGTGGCGAACCTGCACAAGCTGCGCCTGGTGTCTGAGGCATACGACAAGCTGGGTGACCTGTTGCGCGACAAGGCGCTGTCTGCCGAGGAGATCACCGGCCGCGCCGTGTCGATGTTCGAAGAGGTGGTCGACGACCGTATAACCTCTGAGGCGAAATCGGTAGGTGAGCTGGCCCTGCCGTTCTTGGCACATCTTGAGGACTTGGTAGACGGGAAGATCGAGCTTGCGCGGGAAACAGGCATCCCTGGACTGGATTACATCCTGGCAGGCGGCCTATTCGATGGGCAGCTGATCATCATCGCTGCGCGTCCATCCATCGGGAAGTCCTCTTTTGCACAGCAAATCGCGATCAATCAGGCCGAACGAGACTATCCCTCTGCGTTCTTAGGTATGGAGATGGTAGAGCAGGAGCTAATGCGGCGTGCTGTATCAAACCTGGGCCGCGTGCCTTTGCGCTTGCTGAAGACAGGCCAGCTCAGCAACGATGACCTGGGCCGGGTGCCGGATGCCATCGAGCGCATGAGAAATCTCCCGCTGTACTTCGAATTCTGCCCAGGCGCAAACATTGCGGAGATCTCTGCCAAGGCGCGCAAGCTGGTGCGCAAGCACAAGGTCAAGCTGGTTGTCATCGATTACCTGCAACTGATGACGGCCACCGATGAGCGAAAAGACCGCCGGGTGCAGCTGGAAGAGATCACCCGCACCCTAAAGCGCCTGGCTGGCCAACTGGGTATCACCATTGCTTTGCTATCCCAGCTCAACCGGGATGTCGAGAAGCGCTCCAATCCCAAACCAATCATGGCGGACCTCAAGGAATGCGGCGCGATCGAGGAAGACGCCGACGTAATCCTGGTGCTGTGGGACCACAAGAAGGGCGGCATCGATGAGCCATCCATCAAGGGCCTTGGCGCCATCAAGGGCCGGGATGTGGGGCAGAGCGACATGGCGCTGCACTTCGACGGCAAGTATCAGCGCTGGTCCGAATCGACCGAATCCCTCACCAGCAACACCACCACCGGTCAACGCATTTCAAAGAGGTATCCCGATGAATTCTGAAACCACATCACCAATGCCTACCGTGGAAACTCTGGGTTCCAAAGATGCTCCAGGTGCACCAGACCGGAGAAGGCCTGCTGTTGGCCCTGTAGCAAAGCAAGTAGTGCTGGACGCGGTTCACACTCTTCACAACCAAGGGCTGCCTGTCACGCGGGAGGCAATCATGCGGGCATGCGGGCTAAAGCTCAGCACTGTCGACGACAACCTCAAGGCGTTGAAGGAGGACAGTTTGATCTGGGCACCAGAACGTGGCGTTTACAGGCCGGTAGCAGTGCATCCGCCAGCGCGAGCCATCAGCAAGACTATTTTGCCAGGCGGCCTCATTAAGCTGGAGATTGGCGACGAAGTGCTGACCTTGACGCCACAGGAAAACCGGATGCTGGCCGAGCTGCAAGCGGGCGCCGCCGCTCAGGTAGCTGCGCTGGAAGGTGCCAATGCCGTGCTGGAAATGGCAAACATGGTTCAGGCCATGTTCCGCTCGAATGACTACAAGCAGCGGCAAGGCATGAAGGCAACCGAAGGGGAGGGTGCACAGTGAAAAAACGTATAACCTTGTCTCAACAGCAGGTGGCGCTGCTGGGGACAGATACCGACCGAGAGGTGGCGCGCAAGACAGGTCTGAGTATTGCCCAGGTGACCACTGGCAGAAATTGCCGCAAAATCCCTTGCGTCCCTGCCGCAATTAATTGGGATCCTGTGCACACTGCGCTGCTTGGATCAATTCCAGATGCTGTGCTGGCAGAAAAAATCGGGCGCGATGTTTCCACCGTGCGCAAGAAACGAGTCAAGCTCGGGATCGAGCGCGCACCACACCGGCGCCCGAAGTGGACGGCAGATGAGGTGGAACTGCTAGGAACGATGAAAGATCGAGATTTGGCTGCATTGCTTGGGAGAACGCATGCAGCCGTGCGTGTCCGCCGGCTCAGGATGGGGATTGCTACGTTCTGCGAGCCTGGAATCGCACCAAAGCCTATTTTTGATCATCTCCTCGGCACTATGAAGGATGCGGAGCTCGCGCAAAAGGTCGGGTTGGCCGCCGCGACCATACAGAATCACCGCCAGAGGCGGGGTATTCCGGCCTACGTAGAACCCTCGCAGGTTCCAGAGGAGATGGCGGTGCTGCTAGGGACCGCGTCTGATGCTGAGGTTGCTAAGCGACTGAATAAGTCCCAGCCTCAAGTTCGGAAGCTGAGAGAGAAACTCGGAATCCCTGCTCACCTTGTCATGAAACGTTGGAGCCCGGCCGAGGTGGCGTTGCTTGGAACCGTCTCAGATGGAGCACTGGCCAAGCGGTTGGGCCGCACAAGAACATCCGTGTTTTATGCCAGGAGGGAGCGTGGGATTGCAGCCTATCAGAGCTGATCTTTGATGTAGGGCCACGCACCAATAAGCGCGCCTACTACACCCACGACAATACCTAGCAGGGCGAGGCGATCAGCTTTTTTTCGAGCTTTGGTTTGAACAGCTGCTTCTACCCGCGCTTCGCGAGTGCGCTCTCGCTCCTCCTCAAGAGCTGTTTCAGATGCGGCTACAGCGCGTCGCTGGAGCTCCAGAGCTTCCTCTGCTCGTGTCTCCTGCTTTAACCTCTGCAATTGCTCACGGCGAATAATGTGTTCCTGAATTCTCCTGACCTCCTCCGTCCCAGCATTTCGTAGGGGTGGATCAGGCTGTGCAATTGCTGGTTTCCGTGCTGAAGCGTGATACGCAGCAAATCCCCCTGCGTCAATTCCTTTTGAAAGACTCAGCTCCCCGGCGATACGGGCGGATGCGGAAGCTGGCTCTCCCAGCATAGACCGCTTAAGTCCCGCAGCCAAGGCCGCCCCTCCAGATCCTGCGCCCATAGGGATACCTCCGGCCTGGTGCAAATCCGGCAAACCGTCTTTAAGCGGGAACTCGCTCATGCTTTGGGCCAGCTTCTTGCCAGGTAATTGATCTTCAGCGTTAGGGTTGTGGTTCATGCCGAATTGCAGGTTGGACAATCGTGCCCCATTGTGCCAGCCCCCCTGTGGGGTTTCCAATCTTTCCCCGTGCCGGTAACCATGTGAAGTGTGGAAACCGGACAACCTCAAAAGCCATCTTCAGCGCCCAACACGGGCACCGCTGCTCAGCCTACAGATTGGGCTGGGATTCAACACGCCTTCACCACCACCAATGAACCTCTGCGGGAGATCGGCAAGACCTTCGGCGTAACCCATGCCGCCATCGGCAAGCGCGCACGCAAGGAAGGCTGGACCCGGCCGGAGAAGGAAAAGCCGGTAACCGCCAAGATGGCCGCTCTGGACCCACGCCACCAGCGCTTCGTCCAAGAGTATCTGGTGGACCTGAACGGCACCCAGGCTGCAATCCGGGCCGGTTACAGCGCGCGCACAGCAAACGAGCAGGCTGCGCAGCTCTTAGCAAAACTTAGCATTCAGGCCGCCATCGAGGAATCACAGCAGAAGCTTCAAGCCAAGCTGGAGATCAACGCAGAGCGCGTCATCCAGAAGCTGGCCACCATCGCCATGGCCGACCCGCGAGAGCTGGTGCAGAACAAGGTCAGCTGCTGCCGCTTCTGCTACGGCGTGGGCCACAAGTACCAGCGAAGCGATCACGAGATGGAAGCGGACCGGGAAGACTGGGAGCGCCAAGGCAAGGACCCCCAGCACTTCAACGAAAAGGGCGGTGCTGGATTCAGCCTGGCGCTACCTCCCGTGGAAACCTGCCCGCATTGCGCGGGTGATGGTGAATCACGGGTGGTGCTGAAAGACACGCGAGACCTGAGCCCGGCGGCCCGCCTGCTGTACTGCGGCGCCAAGCAAACCAAGTTCGGGGTGGAGATCCAGATGCACAACCAGCTGGATGTGCTGGACAAGCTCTGCCGCCACCTCGGAATTTACGCGAGCGACAACTACCAAAAGTCCGACCCGCTGTCGCTGCGCACCATGACGGATGCAGAGCGCGCTGTGCGCATTGAGCGCATGCTGGCTGACAACCCGGCAATGCTGGGGGTGCTGGGCGGCGTGTTGGGACAAGGAGGCGAAGCATGATGCGCAAGCCTATGCCTACCTCGGCAGACCTCGTGGCGCGGCTCAAGAACCTGCCCGCTGCCCAGCGGGAGCAGCTGGACGCATTTTTGCGTTTAGCTGACCCTGCCATCTGGGTTCCCCAGGCCGGGCCACAGCACTCAGCCTTTCACAGCCCCGCCGACATCATCTTCTACGGCGGCTCAGCCGGCGGCGGCAAGACCGACTTGCTGCTTGGCCTGGCCACCACAGAGCAAGAGCACAGCATCATCTTCCGGCGCGAGGCGGTGCAGCTGGTCGGCATCGAAGAGCGCATGACCAAGATCCTTGGCACGCGCAAGGGCTACAACAGCCAAGATGGCGTTTGGCGCCTACCAGGCGGCCGGGTGATGGAGCTGGGCAGCGTCAAAGAGCCGGGCGACTGGATCAAGTACCAGGGCCGCGAACACGACGCCAAGCTGTTCGATGAAATCTGCCACTTCACAGAGCTGCAGTTCCGCATGCTGATGGGCTGGCTACGCACCGACAACCCAAAAGTGCGTCAGCGTGTGGTCTGTGCTGGCAACCCGCCTACGACTGCAGAGGGCGAATGGGTCAAGCGTTACTGGGCGGCGTGGCTCGACCCTATGCACCCCAACCCAGCTAAGCCAGGTGAGCTGCGCTGGTACATTACCGACGAAAAGGGCGAGGACCAAGAGGTTCCAGGGCCAGAGCCCATTGCGATGGGCGGAGACATGGTGCAGCCGCTGAGCCGCACTTTCATCCCGTCTAGCGTCAACGACAACCTGTTCCTGATGACCACGGGCTACAAGGCCAAGCTGCAGGCCCTGCCCGAGCCGCTTCGCTCCAAGATGCTCAAGGGCGACTTCAACGCAGGCGCAGAGGACCCTGTCTGGCAGCTGATCCCTACCGAGTGGGTGAAGGCTGCGCAGGCCCGCTGGAAGGATCGCGAACAGAAGGGGCCAATGACCTCCCTTGGCTTCGATCCATCCCGTGGCGGCCAGGATAAATCCTCTGTGGCACGCCGGCATGACCGCTGGTTTGACAAGGTGGTGACCGCTCCAGGTGTCGTGACCAAGGACGGCCCCACGGCTGCCGGGTTCGTTACGCCCCTGGTGCGTGATGGTGCGCCTATTGCCGTCGATAGCATCGGCATCGGCTCCAGCGCCCTCGATTTCCTGGTGGGCCTCAACCTCCATGTGCATCCCGTCGTGGGCTCAGAGGCTAGCAGTCTCATGGACAAGGCCGGGCAGCTGCACTTCCGCAACAAGCGCGCTGAGATGTACTGGCTGCTGCGTGAAGCGCTGGACCCCACCGGCCCAGACCCCATTGCTCTACCCCCTGACCAAGAGCTGCTGGGAGACCTGACAGCGCCCCAGTACAAGGTGGTGACCATGGGCAAGGGTGCTGCCATCCAGATCAGCAGCAAAGACGACATCCGCAAGGCGCTCGGCCGCAGCCCCGACAAGGGCGACAGCGTTGCCATGACCTTCGTTGGCGATATGCCATTACCCCGTACCAAGCCGACCAAGCCCAGCTGGAGAGACAGCCTCAGCTCGCGTGCTGGCCATTGGGACCAAGCCACATCCTGACCATGACAAACCTCGACGTCATCTACTCCCCCAGCGACTCGACTGCCCGTGAAAATTGGCAGCGCTACGAGTATGGCAAGGTGCGCGGCCACCTAGATTACATGCCGCATGCCATCCGTTGCGAGGAGATGTACCTGGGCGGCGGCCGGCAGTGGACGGCGGCGCAAAAGGCGCAACTGCAACGCGAGCGCCGGCCTGCCTACGAGTTCAACCAGATCAAGCCGTCGGTGAATTCCGCCATTGGCTACCAGATCCACAACCGCGCCGATATCGCCTTCAAGCCACGGGGCGGAGACGCGGACCTGAACACCGCAACGATCCTGTCCAAGGTGACGATGCAGGTGGCCGACATGTGCAACCTGCACTGGCACGAGACGCAGGCATTCTCGGATGGCCTGATCCAGCAGCGCGGCTACTACGAGCTGCGCATGGACTTCGACAAGAACATCCAGGGCGAGATTGTCATCGGTACGCTCGACCCGCTGGACGTTGTCCCAGACCCTGACAGCAAGTCTTATGACCCAGACCAATGGGGCGATGTGATCATCACCCGCTGGTTGACGCTGGACGAGATTGAGCAGCTGTACGGCAAGGCCGCAAGGAAGGCAGCCGAAGAGAGCAACGACGGTGGCCGCGACTTTGGTGACCTCGATGATGAAGTGCCACGCAGCAAGTTCGGCAGCCGCGACCGCACCGGCTGGACGGATGCCATGGCCCAAAAGGATGACGGCCTGGAGCGTTATCGCATCATTGACCGCCAGCGCTTTGTCTACGAGTTCACTCAGTGTCTGGTCTGGCCAGCCTCGGGAGATGTGCAGGTGGAGGCCACCATGGCGGCCGACTCTATTACCGATGCCCTGGCCAACGGCGCGGTGCGTGCCAAGCGCATGAAGCGCCGCATCAAATGGACTGTGACCACATACACGGCCACCCTGCATAACACCTACAGCCCCTACGAGCATTACACCGTGGTGCCGTATTTCGCATACTTCCGGCGCGGCCAGACCGTGGGCATGGTGGATGACGCCATGGGCCCGCAAGAGGCGCTGAACAAGGCTGTGAGCCAGTACGTCCACATCGTCAACACCTCCGCTAACAGCGGCTGGATCGTGCAAGAAGACTCCCTAGCCAACATGACGCTGGAGCAGCTGCAGGAGCAGGGCGCCAAGACCGGCCTTGTGGTGGAGTACAAGAAGGGCAGCGCGGCGCCTCAGAAGATCCAGCCGAACCAGGTGCCCACCGGCATCGACAAGATCATCGACCGCGCAGATAAGGCGCTCAAGGATGTGACGGTGCCTGACGCCATGCGTGGCAGCCAAGGCCCGGAGGTCTCGGGCATTGCCATCCAGTCCAAGCAGTTCGCCAGCCAGCAGCAGCTGGCCGTGCCACTGGACAACCTGGCCTATACCCGCCACCTGCTGGCCGTCCGCATCCTGAAGCTCATCCAGCGCTACTACGACAGCTACCGGGTATTTCGTATCACCGAGACCGACCCGATGACGGGCAAGAAGGTGGAGCAGGCGCTGGAGATCAACCGCTTTGATCCGATGACGGGCGGCTACTTCAATGACGTGACGGTGGGCACCTATGACGTGGTGATCTCCGAGCAGCCGATGCAGGTGACCTTCCAGAACAGCCAGTTCCAGCAAGCGCTGGAGATGATGAAGGCCGGGGCTCCTATCCCCCCAGCCGTGCTGGTGCGCTATTCCAACTTGGCTGACAAGCAAGAGATCCTGGCGTCCATCGAGGGTAACAAGCCCCCGGCCGACCCCGTGGTTGATGCGCGTGTGCGCCTGCTGGACGCCCAGGCCCGCCAGGCTGATGTGCGAGCAACAGATACGCAGGTCAAGAGCCAATACAGCGCTGTGCAGACGGCGCAGGTCATCGCCCAAACGCCAGAGACCGCAACGCTTGCAGACGGCCTGCTGCGTTCGGCAGGCGCGGTGGACCATGACGCTGCACCCATCGTGCCGCAACTGCCAGGCCCGCTCCCCAGCGTTGACCTGCCCAGTAACACCAATCCCATGACCCCAGCCAGCCCAGCCCTTGGGCAAGAGGCAGGGATAGAGACCCTCGGCGCTGATGGCGTCCGTGGAAACGCTTAACCAACCACTGCGAGGAAGAAACCATGAACATGCTACTGATCAACATGATGAAGCGCCTGAACGAAGCCGGTGATGACGGCTCTGATGCCGGCGGCACTGCCACTGCGGTGGAGGTGCTGGACGAAGACGAAGACTACATGCAGAAGAGCGCGGAAGAGCGCGCCCGGCTGCGTGGCGATGACGCACGCGGCGCTGTCGACCCTGAGGCACTAGCGGCCGTGGCCTCCGGCGACGGCCAGCAGCAGACGCCAGGCGCTCAGCCGGCAGGGGCGGAAGAATCCGATGCTGCTGGCACCACCGGCGGAGGCATCCCCCGCGTGCGCTTCAATGAGGTGCTCAACCAACGCAAGGCATTGGAGACCGAGGTGGAGCAGCTGCGCGCCAAGCTGGCCAGCGCTCAGCCGACACCAGGTGCAGCACCGGCACAGCCTCAACAGCAGGCACAACAGGCCGCACCTGAACCGTACAACATTGAAGCGGCCGAGGAGCGCTATCTGCAGTTGGTGCTGGACGGTGACACCAAGGCCGCGACCAAGCTGCGCATGGAGATCAACGGTGTTCTTCAGGACGCCGCTTACTCACGATTTGCCCATGAGACGGCAGCCCAGCAGCAAACCGCTGCGGCATACAAGACGATCGACACCTTGCTGCAAAGCTACCCCTGGCTTGAGGGCCCCGAAGGTGTTGAGGCAATGGACCTGATTGAGGCGTCGGTGATCATGAAGGTGAATAGAGGCGCGTCGCAAGCACAGGCATTGGACGAAGCTGTGAACTCGATTGCTCCACGTTTTGCTCCAGCCTCTGCCCCCTCTAGGGGTGTACAGCCCCCTGCAGGGCATGTTGATATGCGGGTACAGCGAGCGAATGAGCGCGGCGCACAGGATTCCCAGCTTCAGCCAGCACAACTGCAGGCAGGCATGGGCAACCGAGCGACAGCGCCTCTGATCGATGGAGCCAAGCTGACGGATGAGGAATACGAAGCCTTGCCCGAAGCAGAGCGCAAGAAATTGCGTGGCGATCTCGTCTAAAGCGCGCAATCGGCTGCAGGGTCTCACCCACCTTGCAGCCGCAAAACAACGGGTTGTCGCCCTGGCTGGGCGTTAAACAGGCTGGTGCTCTTGGCCACCCATGCCATGTTTTCGCAATGGGCGGCGTCATGTCCCGACAAGTAATCGTCAATTTTTGGAGCATGACATGGAAACGAATTTTGCAGCATTGACCCCCATGGAGAAGATTTGCTGGGCCCGCGAGACCTGGAGCGCCGCCCGCGACCAGATGTTCTTGAAGAACTTCTCGGGCAAAGACGCCAATAACGTGGTGCACATCATCAAAGAGATGAACAAATCGGAGAAGGGCGGGGGCGCCATTTTCCAATTGGTTGCCGACCTGGTGGGTGACGGCGTCGCAGGCGATAACGAGCGCGAGGGCAATGAAGAAGCGATGGACAACCATTCGCAGATCATCGCCATCGACCAGCTCAGCCACGGTGTGAAGAACAAGGGCAAGATGTCCGATCAGCGCACGGTGCTCAACTTCCGTGAGCAGGGCCGCGACAAGCTGGCCTACTGGTTGGGCAACCGTTGCGATCAGCTGGGCTTTCTGACCCTGTCGGGCATCAGCTACGCCTTCAATAACGATGGCTCCCCACGCATCGGCTCGGTGTTCCCAAGCCTGGCCTTTGCCGGCGACGTGCGCCCACCTTCCCCCAAGCGTTCGCTGATGTGGGACGGCTCTTCGCTGCAGGTCTCTAACACCAGCAGTATCACCAATGCTTTCGTGCCCAAGTACGGAATGATTGTGGATGCCGTGGCCTATGCAAAGACTCATCGCGTCAAGCCGCTGATGAAGAACGGCAAGGCGTACTACGTCATCTTCGTGCAGCCAGGCACCCTGGCTGAGCTGAAGAAGGACCCCGACTATCAGCGCGCAGTGGTCGCCGTGGCCACCAAGTCGGGCATGGACTCTCCATGGTTCACCGGTGCGACCGTGACCGTGGACGGTGCCGTGATCCATGAGCACAACCTGGTGTACAGCACCCTGGGCGCTGCAACTGGCTCCAAGTGGGGTGCAGGCGGCAACGTCAACGGCACCCGTACGCTGCTGTGCGGTTCCCAAGCGCTGGCCATGGCCGACCTCGGCCCTGGCGACTGGGTGGAAAAGCTGTTCGACTACGACAACAAGGTAGGTCTGAACATCGACAAGATCCTGGGCCTGCTCAAGCCTGAGTTCTATTCCATCTACGACAAGTCCGTCGAGGATTTTGGCGTTCTGTCCATCGACCACTACCTGAAGGGCTGATGACGGTCTAGCGGGGCCGCGTGGCCTCGCTCCCCTTTATTTGGAAACACGGAGCAAACCATGTCCATTAAGAAAATTGCCGGCCGCCAGGAACTTATTGTGGCCACCATGCTGATTGCCTTTGGTGATCCCACTGCCTACGGCACCGCCGAGGGCGCCATTGATCTTCCAGGCGGCGCTGTCGTCGTGGGCGGTGATGTGACCGTCATCACCCCTTGGAACAGTGCAACCACTGCCACCCTGAAGTTGGGCGATGCAGGTGACGATGACCGCTACACCGCTACCCCCATCGATCTGAAAGCTGCTGGCCGTACCGAGCTGACCGTCACTGGCTACAAGACCCAGGTGGCAGGCGCGATCAATGCGCTGCTCGCCCAGACCGGCGCGGCTGCCACTGCCGGCCAGGCACGCGTGACGGTGCAGTATTTCGTTGAAGGCCGGTCGGCTTTCACCCAAGGCTGAGTCTTCTCAGTGGTCGGGCGTTCACTCGCCCTTTCGCCCGTTGGCCAGGTGCCGACGGGCCTTTTCTCAGGAAACAATCATGAAATTCCGCTCCCCCACTGAACTTGATTTGCATGTTGCGCTGACCAGCGGTCATACCCTCGTGATCGCTGCCGACGAAGCAGGCACCGAGGTGCCCACCATGTTCCACCGCCAGGCCATTGCCCGTGGGGCGGTGCTGGTAGATGGCGGCACGGCCGAGGTGCGCACGCAGATTTACAACCGCCAACTCGAACTGCAGGAGGTGCTGCGTCAGATGATCGCTGAAGGCGACAAGTCCAACTTCACCGCCGACGGCAAGCCCAACTTGATGAAGCTGAAGGCCAAGGCGGGCTTTGAAGTGACTCGCGCCGAAGCTGACGCTGCGTTCGCCTCCATCTCCGAGCAAGGCTGAAGCAATGAACGTCGGTGATTTCATCAAAGCATTCAGGGATGCATGCCTGGACCAGGCCGATCCGCCGTTCTGGGCTTCAGAGGAGATCGTCGGCTTTCTCAATGAAGCAGTGCAGGAGGCGTGTGAACGAGCCAAGCTGATCGAAGACCGCAGCACCAGCACCGTCTGCGCGCTGTCCATCGTCGTTGGCCAGGACACATACCCGCTGCATCCCTCTGTGCTGGAGATCAAGCGCGCTACCTTCAACGGCCGCGTCATCTGCGAAACCAGCGTGGAGGCAGAGGACGACCACAGTTGCGGCTGGGAACAGCGAGAGGGCCAGCCCCGCCGCTACATTTTTGAGCCGGCTAGTGGTGCACGGCCGCCACAACTGCGCCTTGTGCCCAGGCCAAACGCCGCGGGCGCTATCGCTTTGACGGTATGCCGAGGTGCGCTGAATCCGATCAAGCCGGGCGCATGTGGGGAGGTGCCAGAGCTTCCATCACGGTTTCACACCCGTCTCATGCACTGGATGATGTACCGGGCACACCTCAAGCAGGACGCAGACACGTTCGATGCAGTGAAGGCCGCAGAGCATCTGACACTTTTTGAGTTGGCATTTGGCAAGCGTCCAGATGCCAATGTGCAACGCAAGCACCGCGACGATTCCCCGCCATTGGTGCATTCCAACTGGTAGCGGTCGGCAATATTCACAAAGGTTTTCTCATGCTTTACGCCCAATCTCCCGCCGCCCGCCGCCTAGCCGCCATGGGCTCCAATGTGCCAGCCAAGGGTTACCGCAATGGCGGGTTGATCGATGGCCCAGGCGATGGCACCTCAGATTCTGTCGACATCAAGGCTTCCAAAGGCGAATTCGTGCTGCCGGCCGACACCACCCGAAAAATTGGGGTGAGTCGCCTCAATGACCTCATTGAGCGCACGCACAAGCAATCAGGCAAGCCTAAGAAGGCAGGGCATTTTGCAGATGGTGGCGTGATCGATGAAGAGGCGATGCGCCGTGCGAACAGCTTTGGCGATGCTGCAGCGGCAGCACAGGACCCGAGCGTCCAGCAGGTTGCTACCCCTCCCGCGCCTCCTCCAGCTGCTCCTGCACCAACAGCTGCGGCTGCAGCCCTCGCGCCTTCAACCGCAGGACAGGCTACTGGCAATGCCTTGGCAAACCAGATTCCCATGGACACCGACAAGCAGGCGCCTAAGCCGGATGGTTCCATGGACAACGTGTTTAATACTGACACCGGCAGAAACCTGCAGGCTATTGCCAGCTCAGTTGGCGGCCTTGGTGGCGCGCTGCCGGCCGTGGCAAAGACTGGCGGGGCGATTAGCTCACTGCTCAGCCGAGGCCTCAGCTCTGTCGAGGGCGCATCCGCTGCAACCATTGGCGCGGCCAGCACGCCTGCCATGGCTAGCATGATCCCCGGGCCTGGCGAATCCAAATCCCTATCCTCCAACCCCGAGAGTTCTGGGCGCGTCATCCCTGAGCCGACCGCGAATGCCACCCCGCCTAGCGCTGCTCAAGTTGCCCCACCAACCAATTGGGACCGCTCCGGCATGACCAATGCACAGGTGGGTCAGGCAAATCCTGACGGCCGCGTCCGCATGGAGCGCTTGGCTGATGGCTCCACGTCGTTTAGCGGCGGCAACGTGTCTGGGCCTGTTTCCTATACGAACGAACGTGGAAGCGCCGTGGAAGGCGCAGGCATGCGGGGCGATGGCTTCGGAGGTTTTCGGGTATCCCCCGGCGGCGCGCAGGTGTCGTTGGGGCCCAACGGCAGCTATGTCTACCCTTCGGATGCCGGGCAGTCTGGCTCGGGCGCGGCCGCTACGCCGAGCAGCGCTCAGCAGGGCGGCCAGCAGGCGGCGCGCAACATTGACACGGCCACCGGTGCGCAACCGGCAAGCCAGCGCAGCCCTGTTGGCATGACCGTCGAGCAAGCACAAAGGGAAGGCCTGGTAGGTCAGCGCGTGGGCTACAACCCGGCTTTTGACCAGCGGCTCCAAGGTGGCGCACCCGGGCAGGCTGGCCAGACTGAAACGCCGCAGTTCGCGGAGCCTCAGGTGGCCAACAGCACCAACGACTATTCAGCACGCAAACGGCTGGAGAACCTGGCCACGTCTGCCAGCAGCATCACGAACACCACGAAATGGGGCGGCAGGGGTGCGGAGAACAACCCAGCAGCACGAGCCTACCGGGCGGCTTTGGATAACGATCTGGCCCTGCAGTCCGAACAGCCAAGGGCGGCACAGGCGACGCTGCATGCAAACGCAGGCCTGCAGCGCGAAGGCATTCAGCAAGCGGGTGCAAACCAGCGAGAGGCAATGCGCAACTCCGTCGATCGCGGTCGTTTGGCGCTGGAACAGTCAGATGCTGCAGCCCGAAGCAGGGGTGCTGCGCGCCTTGAAGCGGCACAAGATGCGGTAGCTCAAGCGGATACTGCGGAAAAGCAACGCAGCGCCCAGGGCCGGCTGCTTGCGCTGATGGGCAAGCCAGAGAGCACCAAGGACCGCTTCGTCACCGCAGGTGGTGGCACCTATGTTCAAGACGGCCAGACGGTGAAAGAGCCAACCTCCATCTATGACTCTGTGCGTGAGCAATGGCTGAGGCCACCTGCACAAACGCAGACGCCACCCCCACCAAAAGAGCAGCTGGTGAAGGGCAATATGTACACCCTGCCGGACGGACGCTATCTGCGCTGGAATGGCAAAGCGTTCGAGCCGCCACGCTGACCACCCCACAGGGTTCGACAGCAGCACATGGTATCCACACACTGGAAACCATGGCTGCTACATCAATCTCCTACGAAGACGCCTTCGGGCTGCCTCCAGCTCCGCCTCCTGCTGCGCAAGCAAAAGCACCGGCGTCGGACGGGAGCGTTAGCTACGAAGAAGCGTTCAACATTCCACCACCCCCTCCGGCTGAGCCTGGCTTTATCCCAACGGTAAAGCGCACAGCAGGCCAGATGCTCACCACCTTAGCAACCTCTGCCGAGGATGTGACTGGGCCAAACTTCGCTACCAAAGCACTGCAAGACACAGGTCAGGGGATCATCGACCGCAACCCCGCAGGCGTCCGCAAGCTTGCTGACATCATCGAGAGCCCTTGGCTTGCGACGAAAGAAGCGGTCGGCCAACTGGGTCCACAGATCGCTGCAGCAGGCGCCGGTGGCCTGGCTGGTGCCAAGGCTGGCCGTACTTTGGGCTCCATTGCGGGCCCCGTAGGCGCCGCCGCCGGTGCAGCCATCGGCGGTGTGGCGGGCAGCCTTGCGCCGATCTTCACCCAGGAATATGGCGGCATCCGCCAGGAGCAGCAAGAGTCCGGTCAGGAAGACAAGACCCGGGCTTTGGCCGCCGCCATCCCTGCAACAGCGCTTGAGCGCATTGGTATGGGCCAGGCCCTGAAGGTCGCCAAGGGTGTCGGCCTGGGGCCCACCACCGTGCTCAAAGAGGCTGGCAAGGGCGTGCTCAAGGAAGGCGCGACCGAAGGTGCCCAGAACATGATCGAGCAGTGGGGCGCCTTCAAGGATCCGCGAGAGGCCGAGAACCTGGAAGACACCGCATTTGCTGCAGCCATGGGTGGTATTGGTGGCGGCGTGATGGGCGGTGCATCGGGTGCTGTGGACCACATGCGCCAGAGAGGCCGTAAAGCCGACACCCAGCCCGAGGCGGTAGAGGACAGCCCTGGCGGCGAAGCTGCGCCGGACAGCCAACCTGAAGCGCTTGGGGCCATGCCGAACGCAGCGGCACCAAGCAGCACGGAGAGCGCAGCGCCTGGTGGTGAGACCACCCCTGATGCTGCTCCACCCTTGACCCCGTCGCAGGCGATGGGGATCGATCCTGCCGCTGGTCCTTTATCCAAGGCTGCTGCCGCATCGGTAGATCTGTCGCTGGAGCCGATTGCAGCGCCGGTGGCCACCGAGCCCAATAGTGCCGACATCGCAGCTTCGTTGGCCAGGCTGCCAGCAGAGCAGCAGCGACAGGCCGCAATGATCCGGGCCGACCTGGCCAACGAGGCCCTGCCGCCCAGCGTTCGCGCATTCCGCGAATCCGAGCTGAACGCATTGGCAGAGGCTGCACCGCCTGTAGAGCAGGACTTGGGCCCAGAAGATATGCCGGCCGCGCCGGTGCTGGCAGGCTATGACGCTCGCCAGCGTGGCGACAATGGCGCTCCTCCCGCGCCTGGTCGTGCCCTGGCTCTGGAGCCCTTGGAGGCCGCGCAGTTTGACAACGCCATCGAATTCGACCAGCCGGCCCCAGAGGCCAGCCGAATCTCTGGCCGCATTGCTGAACTGGCAGCTGCGCAAAGCATTGAGCCAGGCGCTGCCATGCGTCTCAATGAGGCCCATGCGATCCGCCGGCGCGCCGCCGACGAAGGTCTGCCCCTGTCTGTGGTGCCCCATCCAAGCGGCCGAGGCTACGACGTTCAACCCTCTGCACTACTGACCCCTGAGCAGCAGCGATCCACCGCGCCAGAAGGCCAGGGCGCGCTGCCTTTTGACGCCAGCCTGTCTGGTCGGATGGTTGCCGGTGCGGCGGGTGTGAGGCCAGAAGCGCGCAGCGAAGTGGTAGCGCTGGCCAACGCCGCTCAGCAAGAGCGTGCCGCAGTGGAGGCGGCGCGGCAACAGCGCACAGATCTAGGCCTGAGCAACTTCACCCCGGTTCGAGCCATCCCCGACGGAAGCCCGCAGACGGCCCTGTCGGCACAGCCAGCGCTTGAATATGACAACGGGCCCACTGGCCGAATGATTGCCAGCCCCGAAGGCCTGCGCCCCGAACTGCGCGCCGAGGTGGTCAACCGCGACCAGCAGCAGACGGAGGCCGCCGCGCCACTGGCTGACGCGCCGCAGTTTGTGACGCGCATCAATGGCACGCCCTTTCTCACGCAAGAGGCTGCACAGAAGGCAGTCGAGCGCCAAGGCCTGGCGGCAACGCATGAGGTGGTGTCCGCCGGGGGCGACTCATCGCTGGGCTTTGTTGGCCAGCCAATCAGCACCCGTTCACAGCAGACCCAAACCCCGTTCAACAACCCCGATTTTGATGGAGTATCCAATGGCACTGAAACCGATCAAGCCCAGCAAGCTCAAGCGCAATTCTCGCAAGCAAGCGGACCGCAAGCAGGGCGGCCAATAGGCCAAGCCACCGGTGCGTTGCCCGCAGCTGATGTGCAGCGCCTTGAGTACCGGGACGCTGAACGAAAGCGCACCGCCCCTGGCCGCACGCTGCGAGCGAATGCAGAGGCCTCTAACCCCATGCGCGCATTCCTTGGCAAGCATGGCGTGGTGCCTGATGTGCGCCGTGACTTTGCGCCCGGCACGGCCGAGCAGCGCACTGCCATGGTGCCCGGCTTCGGCCCCATATTCCGTAAGTCTGGAAAGCAGCTGGACCAGCTGGCACAGGCCGCCTACGAGGAGGGCTTTATCCGCTCGCCCGACGCCGTCCAGCAGCTGGAAGACCTGATGCACCGTGCCATGCGCAACGAGCGCGTGATTGCCCAATACCGACCAGAGCAGGTTGATGCTGAGATGCAATCCCGTATTGCGCGGCAGCAGGCTTTGGAGGAAGATGCAGCTGTCTCATCGATTGAGCAGCTGGACGATGCGACGCTCTTTGCGCTGGAAGACGCCGACGTGGTGTTTGATGGCCCAAGCAATATGAGCGCCGAAGATGCCATGCGGGCGCTTGGCTTCACCGAACAGGAAATCCAAAATGAACTTACCCAGCAACCCGGAACAGCGCAAGAAGATGGCCCAGGCCGTGGCCGCGCTGATGAAGTTGCCCCAGGCCAAGCGCAAGCAAGCGCTCCAACAAGTGATGGAACGCCGCGGCCTGCAGCCCAGCCAGAAGCCAGCAGCTTCCGCCTAACTTCGCCCACCAGGGCCGACCTGGTAGCGCGTGAAGAGGCACAGCGGCAAGACGCCGCCAACCAATCCCGAACTGATACCGAATCTCAGCGCCGCGCCCAGGCCGACGCCGAGCGGGATTCCTTCGCCCTGACGGGCAGCGACCGCGCCGCTGATGTGCAGGCCGCCCAAGGCCAGCAGCAGCTGGGTGACGGCTCAGGGATGGTGTTCTTCAACAGCACGGGCGAGAGCATGCCCGAGCGTGGCCTATCGCTTGAACAGGCTCAGAAAGCGGTGAATGATGCCCTTGCGGGGCTCAGCAACCCGCCACCAGTTGATGTCGTGCTGCGGGCCGGGGACCTTGGGCAAGGGATTCCGGACTACGTGAAGGGGGTGCGGAAACCCGACGGGCAGCTTGCTGTCGTCGCCGGGGCGCACAGCAGTCCCTTGGATGTCATCGAGACGGTCTTTCATGAGCTTTTCCACCATGGTTTGCGCAATGTTGTGCCAGATGCTGATTATGTGCAGACAATGCTGGACTTGGCAAAGCGTGATGCGCGGGTGCGGGAATATGCCAACCAGTGGAAGCGTGAAGCACCCGAGGCCACCCAGCAGCGCGAGGAGCTGCGCAACCTGGGATTTACTGGCAGCGAACTGAACGGTCGCTATGAGGCGCTGGCCATCGAGGAAGGGCTGGCGGTGGTGGCCGAGGAGCTGCGCGCCCAGAAGCAGGCAGGAACGCGCCTGGGGCTGCGTGTCCGGACGCTGGCCAACTGGCTTGCCAGCGTGGCCGACAAGATGGGCATGAAGCGCCTGGCCAACACTGTCCGCAACATGACCTACAACCAGGCAGAGCGCTTTGTGCTGTCGGCCATCGAGCACTCGGGTGACGCGGCGGCCGCGCGCAATGCCGCCGGCGACGTGCCCCGGTTTCGCTCTCGTGGTGATACCCCCATGGGCCAGCGTGTGGGCGATGCCCTCAAGTCCGTCACCGTGACCAACATCAAGCAGCAGGCCGGCTTCAAGGCTACCGATTTTCGGCCGCTCAGCCTCCAGATGCTGGGACGCCGCCAGCTGGTGGACGTGTACAGCGACATGCTGCCGGAGATGCGCACCTACAGCGACCTCATGGCCCGCATGGATGCGGACAAGAACGAGGCCGGCGCCGGTGCTGACCAGCTGGCCAAGGACTGGGAGAAGCTCAAGGACGAGAACGCGCTGTCCGACCTGATGCACGATTCAACCTTGGCGCAGATGGATCCAGCCAAGGACTATGTGCAGGGTGACAATCGCGTGCGCTACGTGCAGCTTCGCAAGCGCTTTGAGGCATTGTCGCCAGAGGCACAAGGCGTCTATGAGCGTGCCCGCGACATCCACCGCAACCACATGCGGGACGTGCGCGCAGCCATCAAGGAACGCATCGAGCGCTCAGAGATGGGGAGCGAGCGCAAGGCGGCGATGCTCAAGCGGATGGACGACGAGTTCTTCGGCCACATCAAGGGCGTGTACTTCCCGCTGGCCCGCTTCGGCCAATATGTGGTGGTGGTCAAGGATGCCGAGGGCAAGGTGGCGAACGTCAGCCGCGCAGAGACCATGCGCGAAGCCGACACCACCCGCAGCCAGCTCGCACAGGCCTTCCCCGCCTCCAAGGGCTTTACCGTGGGCAAGGTGCTCAAGGGCAAAGAGTTCGTGGCCGACCGCGACACCGTGGGCCGTGGGTTCATGGAGCAGCTCTATGGGGTGCTGGATAAGCAGGGCATGGAGCCCAAGCAGCGCGCCGAGCTCGAGGACGCGCTGGGCCAGCTGTACCTGTCATCCCTGCCAGACCTGTCCTGGGCCAAACATGGCATTCATCGCAAGGGCACGGCCGGCTTCAGCCAGGATGCACGCCGCGCCTTTGCGCAGAACGTTTTTCACGGGGCAAGCTACTTGGCCAAGCTGCGCTACGGCGACCAGCTGCAGGACCAGCTCTCCGAGATGCAGCGCCGCGCCGACGAGGGCGTGACCGATCCAGGCTTTGATTCGGTGAAGGCTCAGCAGGTGATTGACGAGATGGCCAAGCGCCATGACGCGGCCATGAACCCCAAGTCAAACGCCGTGTCCACCACACTAACCAGCCTGGGCTTCATCTTCTACCTGGGCCTGTCCCCAGCATCGGCGATGGTCAACCTGTCCCAGACGGCCCTGGTGGCTTACCCGGTGATGGGCGCTAAGTGGGGCTTCAGCAAGTCCGGCGCGGCCCTCCTGAAGGCCAGCCAAGAGACGATGCGCGGCAAAAACGACATCACCTCTTCGCTGAATGCCGATGAGAAGGCCGCCTTTGATGAGGCAGTGCGCTCGGGGGTGGTGGATGTCACCATGGCCCACGACTTGGCCGGCATCGCACAGGGCGAAGACCAGAAGGTTATCAACGGTATGCGCCCGGCGATGCGCTGGGCTAGCTGGATGTTTCACCATGCCGAGAAGTTCAACCGCCAGGTGACCTTCGTGGCCGCCTACCGCCTGGCTCGGGAAACTGGCGCTGACAGCAAAGCGGCGTACAGCCAAGCCGTGCAGGCCACCTACGATGGCCACTTCGACTACAGCGCAAACAACCGCCCGCGCTTCATGCAGGGCAACTGGCAGAAGGTGCTGCTGCTGTTCAAGCAGTACAGTCAGAACATGGTTTACACCTTCGTGCGCAATGCGCAGCAGTCGCTCAAAGGCGCGACCCCAGAGGTGCGGGCAGAGGCGCGCAAGACGCTGGCCGGCCTGCTGACGAGCCATGCCATGGCGGCCGGCGTGCTGGGCCTGCCGATGGTTACCACCTTGCTTGCGGCGGCTTCCATGCTGGGCGGCGATGACGACGAGCCATGGGATGCGCAGGTCGCACTGCAGAACATGCTGGCAGACGCCTTTGGCCAGAAGCCCGCCGAGGTGCTCTCGCATGGCCTGTCGCGGCTGACGCCCTGGGACATCTCGGGCCGTGTCGGCTTGGACAAGCTGATCTTCCCCGACGTTCAAGAGGGGCTGGAAGGCCAGCGGCTGGGCGAGGCTGCTATGACTGCGGCCCTGGGCCCCGTGGCCGCCATTGCGGTGAACGGGCTTAAGGGCCTGCAGGATATGAGCCATGGTCAGTACCAGCGCGGGCTGGAAAGCATGATGCCCACCGCCTTGCGCGGGCCACTGAAGACTGTGCGCTACTACAACGAAGGGGTCAAAGACAAATCAGGGATCGTCATACAGGACCAGGTAGATGCAGCAGCGCTGGCCGGGCAGTTCGCCGGCTTCTCTCCATCTGAGACCCGCAACGCCTTCGAGGGCAAGTCAGCAGTGATCTCGCATGACCGTGCGTTGATGACCAGGCGCCGCACCTTGGTGGAGCAATTTGCTATGGCGGCGATGGCAAAGGATGAGGAGGGCAAGGCTGAAGCCCGGTCCGCAATTGCCAAGTTCAACGACAAGAACCCAGAGCGCCGAATCCAGCCGATGCAGTTGGCTCAGAGCGTGCGCAACCGTGAGAAGCGGATTCGGGAAGCAGAGGACGGTGTGTACCTGCCGCGCAAGCGCCGCGATGCGCTGGATGTTGGGCGCTTCTCCACCGGAGAGTAAGGCACGGGCAAGCCGATCGCTTGCACTACAAAACTTTTGTAGTGCTCGCCATCCAGCTCACCGAACGCTCTGCGGCTATGATCGCTCCATCTAAAGCCCGTCTTGAGGTGTAGGCACATGCGCCCAGCAAAATCATTTACAGCAGTCCTGCTCGCTTCAGCAGCGCTGCCTGCCTTTGCGAATGAGCGGCTGGGCGGCGGCTTGGGCTCACTAATCGTTGTTGGCCTGGCCATTGCTGTCATGGCTGGGCTGATGTTCGGACTTGGGGCTCTTGGCGAGTTCATAAACCGACTCAGTGGCCGGTCAGGCGACAGCGACTTTGGAAGCTTTGTCGTGATGGTTGGGCTGTTCTGTTCACCATTCGGCGGGGCAGCTTTCGCCATCCTTTCCAGCAATCGCAAGACCACCGTTGAGGACTTTGTGATTGGATCGGTGCTCTGGTTCATCGCGGTTCTTTGGATCGCTTCAAAGCGCCACTAGCCCAAGATCCTCCATTGATATCAACGGGCTCAAAATTGAGCCGGCTGACCCAATCGGATTTCAAATCTGATTGGGCCTACCCAAATTTTGGGTAGGCCCTGTCATGGCTCAAAACTGAGCTGTGCTATTGGGCGGCCACGGTGAACCTACCCCAGAGGCAGAGGGTGAGATTTGAAATCCAATCCTCAATCTCAGATGGCTGAGAATTCAGCCGTGTAGCTTGTCTGCCTGCTCGCGTACCTGTCCCAGCTTACCCTCCGGAAAATTTTCCGGAGGGTTCTCAACCCCGGACTTCATGCGCATTTCACCCAGTGGCCTTGGCTACCAGGTCGCGGGTCTTGCCTTCTGGTGTGTGCCGTTGTGGAAAATTTTCCACCTCGGAGTTCTGCTTCAGGGTTGCCAACTGGCGTCCCTGCAATTCCTTCTCAATAGCCTCGCCAATTGCCACGCGCTCATAAGGATGTGGAAAATTTTCCACATCCTCGACCGACTTCCGGAAAATTTTCCAGGAGTGGGCGTCGTCCGCCATCTTGTAAATCCCGTCTTGTCAAGGGTGCAATCGGCACATCTGTATGCTGTACGTATAAACAGTAGTTTTGAGGTAACGCATGCAATTCGATCAGGTTGCTATCGCGGTGTTAGGTGCAGCTGCCGCCTGGCTGTCGCAGGCTCGTTCTGAGAGCTTCAGGCGCTGGGCCTGCATCTTCGGCATATTGGGCCAGCCGTTCTGGTTCTACGCCTCGTGGAAGGCCGAGCAATGGGGGATCTTCGCAGTAAGCGTGCTGTACGCGCTGGCCTGGATGAAGGGGCTGTGGATCCATTGGATACGGCCTACGCCCGGCGACATCGAGGCGGAGAAAATAGGCACCATTCAATTCGTCCCCGAAGTGAAAAAATGATCCAGAGTCTGCACATTGAAAAAAGCGTGCCCGGTCAGTACCTGGCCCGGGTCATGAACGAGCATTCAGAAGCTCTCAGCTTTACCGCCAGCTCCATCGCTGGGGCCATCAGGGATACAGCCCAAATGCTTCCCAAAGCCCGCGCCTTCCATATCTGGTATGAGCATGTAAGCATTGGCACCACACCCATCCTGCACATGCAGCACGACCCGGAAACGCTGGCGTCTCGGCTGAAGCTATTGCACGGGCAGTTCTGGGGGTGAAGGTTGACAATGCGCTTGCCTAAGGTTGACAAAAGGCAGGCGCGAGGTTGACAAAACGCCAAATTTGCAGGGTTCGTTGGTTGACAGATCGTGGTTTTTGCAAGGTTGGCCAAGACCTCAACCCTATGAAATTTCCAGCGAAAAATATTCCAGAAATTATTCTGCCCTAGGGGTGTAAGTTCAGCTTACCCCCTTTCCCCCCGCAGCTTGGCGCAGCGAAGTCAAGCGGGCGTTGCAATAGTACAACTATGTGATTTCAGTCTCAGGGCCAAGAGGGGGCGGGCTCGACCTATACTCAATTCCATAATTAATTTTCAATGCTTTTAGGGGGTGTGAAATGGGTTCACAGCAGGCGGCGCAAGATGCGTTATTTAAATTAAAGCAATCTCGGGATTCTTTCATTTTTAGCTTGGGAGCTTATGCACTGCTCACAAAAGAGCCTGCCGCATCTTTGATTTCTGAATATAGTATAAGCGCGACTAATATAGATCTCTCAGTTAATGCTGCGCATGAGGATTTTAAACCAGCGCAGGGGGTATCTTATAGATTTGAATTTGGCCGTTCAATTCCTCAGAGTGCCGCAATGGCCGTAGTGCAAAATAGTTTCTACTCAATGCTATCTGACTCCTTTGAAGCATGCAAAGCGGCATCGCCGGAGAAAATTAAAGATGAGGAATGGTACTCATTGGCTAGACACTTGCGAAATGCCATATCTCACAACGGTAGATGGCATTTTCTTTCGCCAAATGGCTTTCCTGTGGGTTGGAGATCTTTAAAAGTAGACTATGCGATGCAGGGGAAATCCATTGATGGCTTCGTCGGCTGGTATGACGGCTTGCAACTCAATGCTGTTATGTATATGTCGATGCAGGACATTGCCAATGCGCCTTGATTTTACGTGCTGATTATTTTGGAAGATATGTATTGATAAATATCGGGCAGGTTATTCATGTCGCCAAAACCGCTGTGCGTGAGTTCTCTGAAGTCCGCAAGAGTTTCTTCTTGGTCTTTGAACTGTTGATGCCAAGAAGTATTTCTGAATATGACAACTCCCTCGGGTGCATCATCAAATTGACCGGCGGTAAGGTCAATAATCAATCCATAGCCTGACAGCCAGGAGTGGCTCTGGCTGCGGTCCTCTCCACGCGCTCCGTTAACGCACACGAAATCGGTGTGGCCATGGTCGCTAAGAATTGCCCCGCACACTTGTGATGCATCTGAGCACCACCCTCTTGGGAATGGACCTCCTCTTTTGCTCCAGAGGCGTGAGGGGATCGCTTCAAAAGCGCCATGTATGCGCAGAGCGAGATGTTCTAGATGCTTGGTCATATCCCAAGTGTATGGCCAAGGTCTTGGCAGGCTCTCTTTCAGTTTGCAGGGTGAGGCAAACGTCCGAACCAGCTCCGGACATTTGGAAGAGGTGCGGATATTTGCCAGTGAGACGCCATAGGCCGGTGAACACTGGCGAGACCCCCGTTGCTCCGCTGCAACATTGATTCCGAACCCGGCAAAGGGCGGGGGGCTGTGCAGGAGAAGGGCGGCAGGCACGACGCTCCAGCGCCGCACCTGAGCGGCGACGCCGTGGCCGCCGGGCCGCGACCGAGCGCCTGGTCTATGCGTCCACAGTGATGCGAAATTGGACCGCAGAAGGAAGGCTGTGTGACTTGCGACACTGGCACCTCAACAACTGGAGGCAGCATGAGACACAACAAAGGTCGTCACTCAGACCCTACACCACGGCTTCAAGGGTTGGCCAAGGACCCTAACCAGCGCAGAAGGCTGAAAGAGCAGCTTGCTGATCCTGGGGTATGCAAAGATTTCAAACGCAGGATCATCCAGGTACTGCAGGAGAGTGAAGCGGCAGCCTCAGAGCTGCGTTAGCCTGGAGGCAGGGGAAGGATCGGAAGCACCTAGCTGGGTGACAGAGGCCCGCTAGCCGGGGACAAATCCGTGGGACATTGGCGCGTATCCCAGGGGGTGCTAGGGTGTCAGGAGCAGGCCTCCTCACTCTCAAGCCATGTATCTGCTAGGCTGCTATATTAGTTCGAGTCCAATCGCGCCTACCAAATTTTCCCTCTGAAGAGAACCAGACTTCAGGATAACAGGGATTTGGTATGAAACCTCTCCAAGGTTTCTATTTTGAACAAACCGCCTTCTGGGCGGTTTTTTCATTCCTGGCCTCTTTTTGCAGAGGGTGGCAAGGTTTTCGCCACGAAATCTCAATATTCCTAACGCGGGTGTTTCTTCAAATGCCGCGCCAGCGCTTCAAACGCAGGCAATGACGTCGGATCATTTGCCGCATTAGCAGCCACCGGGTGCGAGCCGTATCTTGCAATGACCATCTCTGCTGTCGGATCGATATAGAGCGCCTGCCCATGCACGCCGCGTGCGGCAATGGCGCCGTGGGCATTGTGCGTGACCCACCACATATTGCGGTAGCTCCAACCCGGCAAGAGGGCGTAGCCGGCTTTGGCAAAGTCGGCAGGCTTGCCGCCTTGGCGGATGTCGGCGATCGCGGCTGCAGGGATGATTTGCTGGCCATTGAAAAAGCCGTTGTTGCGCACCATCTCGCCAAAGCGCGCCAGGTCTCGCAGGCCCGTGTTCAGGCCGCCGCCGGCAAACGGGGTGCCGGTCGCGTCGACGGACATATAGGCATCCTGCTCGGCGCCCAGGCGGCTCCAGATGCGGCTGTACAAGAGCTGCGCGACGGACTGGCCGCTGACGCGCGCAATGATCCAACCCAGCGCATCGGTATTGGCGGTGCGGTAGCCAAATGCCTCACCGTGCATGCCTTGCGGCTGAACCGTTTGCAAAAACTCATAGTAGCTGCGCGGGCCCGTGAAGTCCTTGGGTTTGGGCAGTGGATTGCCCGCTGCCGCATGGGCCCAAACCTCTGCCTGGGGGTCGGCATAGTCTTCGCTGAACCGGATGCCGGTGGTCATGTCCATCACCTGGCGCACCGTGGCGCTGCCAAAGGCAGACATGGCGAGTTCGGGCACATAGTCTGCAGCCTTGCGGTCGGGGTCCAGTGTTCCCTCTGCGACCAGCATCGCTGCCAAGGTACCGACAAAGGACTTGGTGACCGACATCGCCGCATGCTGGCCATCGGGCTGGAGTGCGCCGGCATAGCGCTCGTAAACAATGCGGCCTTGGTGCAGCACGACGATGCCGTCGGTGTAGTTGGCGGCCAGTGAGTCCCGCCAGCGCATTGTTTCACCGGTATCGAGGCGCTTGAATTCCACGCCGTCAATATCATCGCGCAAGGCGCTGCGCAGCGGAGCGGCAGGCCGCAGTCCTCGCGAGATATTGACGGTCGGCATCAGCTCGCGAAAGTGCGAGACACTCCAGCGCATTGCCGGAAATTGGAAATACGAGCCGTCGTCAAACCGCAGGATGCGGTCTGCAGGCGGCGGCGACCCCACCATCCAGCCCAGTTTGACGGGGTCGCTGTCTGCAGCGTCGGGATAGGGTTGCGGAGGCGAAGCGGGAGCCGCAACGGCGTTGACCGCCCCCAAAAGCGATGCGGCGACAAGGCGTGATGCGCGATTCAACCATTGCGGTGCTGCAATGCTCTAGCTCCATGCAGATGTGTTTATCGCAGTATCTTACAGAGCACGATATGCTGATGGTTTCATCGCGCGCCATAAATACTTCCCCGACCGCATCCGAATACCGCAGCCATCAAGGGGGCGCATATTCAGCGTTTGGTGCGTTTTGCTGCAGCGAAATAGCCCCAGAGTGGGCGGCCTGTTGATCGCTGGGCGCATGTACATGCTGAGGCTGCGCTGGCGTCGGCGGTGCGGGGCTATGGGCCGCATGCGTTACAAGGCGCTGTCTCCTTGCGAGATGGCCGCTTCGTTGTTGAGCAGGTCAGCTTGGCCTGGGGCATGCTGCACACGCTGGCGCTGGCGCTGGCGATGGCGATGGCGATATGGGGATCGCATATCGGCGCGTCAGCGGCTCAGGCCGCCGTGGCCAGGCCCAAGGCAGCCAGCGGGGCGCCATGCATCTTCTTGGTGGGGCGTTGCCCATCTTTGAGTTCAGCCAGATAGCACTGACCTGGAAAGAAAACGGCCTCCACCTCGCGCAGGGACTGCAGGCCAAAGCCGGCCAGTTTGAGCAGCCGCTCGGGATAGGCGGCGATGACTTCTTCCACGGTCGTGATGTTGTGGCGGGCCAGGGCGTTGAATGCGCGGTTGGAGAGCTTTCCTGCAAGCGGAGTGGCGTGCGCGGCTTGCGCACCGTTCAGCGGAGACATCAGATAGAGACAGGGTTGTGTTGCGAGCCGCAATCCTAGCACCCGAGTCCTCATACAAGCTTACAACCCCGCGGGCTGCTGCGAGAAGCGGCGCATGCCGCGCTGTGCAAGAAAAAAGCCCTCCAAGAGGGCTTGCAAAAGTGGCAAGGGTGGGTGGAGGATCACCCGTCAACGGGCCAAGGTTTAGTGCACCAAAGGCATGGCGCTAAGAACCTGTTCAAAGTCTCTACGCAGCCGAGTTGGAGTGCAATCGGGATGAGTTCGAAGGGATGGAGCGCAGCTTGCACCGGGGTGCAAGCAAGGGCCAGCACGCAGAAATCGCCCGATTTCACTCCAACCCATAGGGACAGTGGCTTTGCGCTGCCCGGGAAGGGGCGCCCGGCTAGGGAGCGGTCTGCGTCGTTGCAAATCCTCGCAATAGCATCATGGCTATTGCTGCGGTATTGCGCGGCTGGGCGCCCCCCTCGCATCCCATCTCGCAAAGACACTGTCGCGGCGCGAGGAGACTTTGAACAGGTTCTAAGAGGGGATGGTCGGACTTGCCGAGCTGGCCAAGGTCACGATCGTCTTGGGCTTTTGGCCCCGGTAACTGAGTTCATTGCCTTTGTACTCTGGCCTTTCTATCCAGGTGATACGGGAGTGGGGAACACCGTCGGGGTAAGAAATTCGGTCCTTTTCATAACGGGCTTGAATCTCTTCTTGGCTCAGTGCCTGAGCCGGAAGGGGTTTGGATGCATAAGTCATGGCTTTCAACTCCTTGAATATCGCTGGAATGCCGGTTCTATGCGAGGCCGCTCCTCGTCGCCACCCCCAGTATGCGCTTTACAAGATGTACTGGGTATGGAATGGCCATAGACAAAGCCATGCTCTGTTGTATAGGGGGCGCAAATCCGCCGTGTTCGCCACGCTGTGGGAGAGTCCCTACGGTAATGCTGCTTGCACGACTGCAATGCGGGGGCCGTGAGGGTGTGACACTGAAACCATACAAGCCGATTAACCCGCAAACCCGCAAGGAGTGACAGATGAACGAAGACACGATCAAAGGCAACTGGAAGCAATTCAAGGGCAAAGTCCAAGAGCAGTGGGGCAAGCTGACCAATGACGATCTGGACGTGGTCGACGGCAAGCGCGAGCAGCTGGTGGGCCGCATCCAAGAGCGTGAAGGTATTGCGAAAGATGCTGCCGAGCAGCAGGTCAAGGATTGGGAAACCAAGAACAATTACCGCTGGTAATTCAAGCAGCCTCCCTGGCTTTTGCGAGGGAGGTCTTTTTACTTTCTGCATGCAGGCGGCCATGGAACGTGGCCGCCTTGCTGCGTGATGCACCAAGGCCCGAGCCATGAATGCTTCTGACTCCGCGTTCCAAACCATCATTCACACCATCGCTGGCGAGCTGTCTGATCTGACCGATCTGGCGCAGGCCACGCGCATCATTTTCAAGCTGCTGCTTGCGGCCCTGCTGGGCGGCATGCTGGGCTATGAAAGAGAGGCCAGCGGCAAGGCTGCCGGCCTGCGCACGCACATGCTGGTGGCCATGGGTGCTGCCACCTTTTTGGCCGTGGCGCAACTGATGGGCATGACGCCGATGGACTCCAGCCGGGTGATCCAGGGGCTGATTGCTGGCGTGGGCTTTTTGGGAGCGGGCGCCATCTTGAAACCCGCCAAGGAAAACACCGAGGATGTGAAGGGCCTGACCACCGCCGCAGGCATCTGGTTCACCGCAGCGATAGGCATGGCGGTGGGCGCAGGTGAAGAGGCCGCTGCCATTTTGTGCACCTTGTTTGCGCTCTTTGTGCTGATGGTGCTGCCCAAGAATGTGGTGCCCAAAAAAGGCAATTGATGCGCCGCTGCAGGGCGCGGGGTGCAGACCCTGACGATGTGTCGGAATGCACCTAGGCCGCTGCCGTGGCAAGGCCTACGCAGGCCGCTTGCCATCGGCGGTACAAAAGGGTTTTGTTGGAAGGAACCCTCTTATGCGCCGCACACCTGAGGCATCGGCCTCCTCCAGAACCTCCTCCTTGCCGCTGGCCATGGCCTTGACGGCAGCAGCGTCTGCGCTGTGGTACACCGGCCAGCGGGTGAGGGTGCCCAAGAATGTTCGCCCTGTGCAGGACTTCGATGTCCGGCAGTACATGGGCCACTGGTATGAGCTGGCACGGATTGACTATGTGTTTGAGCGCGGACTGACCTCCTGCACCGCAGACTACTTGTTGCAAGACAATGGCACGGTGCAGGTCACCAATCGCGGTTTTGACCCGGAGCGTGGCCAATGGAAGTCGGCAACTGCGGTGGCCAAGCTGCTGTCCGGCCCGGAACTGGGCTCGCTGAAGGTGTCGTTCTTTCGCCCTTTATATGCCGGCTACCATGTGGTCTATGTCGACCATGATGCAGGACACGCCGTGGTGGTCGGTGATGCGGCCAAGTACGCCTGGATTCTGTCGCGCACGCCGAGCATCGATGAACCTACCTACACACGCCTGGTGGCCATCGCCGCCAGCAATGGGGTCGATGCCCATCGGCTGATCCGGGTGCCGCATGGCGCGGCGCTGGAGATGGTCGAGAGCAGCAAGGCGAGTGGGGGAGTGATCGTTTTGGCACAGATGATTGGCTGATGATAATTTGGGAAATCCAATGTTGGCGCGGCATTCCGGGCGTTTTGGGTTCTTTGGCACTTGCGAACCGCTTTGGCACAGAATGGGCCACCTATAGGGCCAAAACGGTAAGTATGGGCTAATACCGGCCAATGTGAGCAGTGAGTGAGAAAGTCCTCTTAGCCTTGCACCACATAGCGTTCAGACGGTTTAAAGCCTCAGAAGCATCAAGGCACCAGGGGCATTTAAGTCGGACGTGCCGAACTCGGACAAGGTAGAACGTCCGAGTTACTCATATCTAAATAAAACAAGCAGTTAGGAAACCTGGGCGTGATCTGCCGCTCGCGTCCGACTTCCTCTAACTCGGACGTCAAATTACAGCACTTCGGCAAAGAAAAACGCCCTATCTCGAATGAAATAGGGCGTCTTTAAACGGCAGAGCGATAAGTCAAAAGAGTGCCTTCTGCCGTCTATCCAATGGTGCTGTTACACCTTGGGCGGCTACGATTCGGACGATCTGCCCCTCCGTGAGGCCGTGCTCTACAGCCAAATCACGGGCCGTTTTATGGGCAGCATAGTCTGCTGCGATGCTGGAGTTACGGACAGCGAGGAGCGCCCTCTCGGCCTTGGGAAGCTGGAAATGCTCCAAGCCACCGTATACCTCGCTCAGCTTTAAAAGGTTCTCCAGACCGACGATAGCGGCCAAAGGATGCTCGGGAGTGGGTTGCTTGGGGAAATAGACTCTGCGCCCGCCAAATACCTGCACCAGTGACATGGTGGGGGCCAGGCCAATCAGGCGCACAAAGTTCTGCAGCAGAGGCGGCAGTAGCTCAATGGGAAGGTGGCTGGCGTCGGACATAGCTATTCGCAACACAGCGCACTGTACGGCTGTGGTCATCCAGCGTGATCTTTTCATGCTGGCAGAAGCTCCGGTACTTCTTTTCCACTGAAAGCGTCTGCTCCGGGAGTTCAGCACCAGGGAACCGGTGGATGTTGGTGCCCGTGGTCATGGTGCCTCCTTTCCCGCCTTGACGGCAATCCAGTACGTGTAAAAGCCCTTGCCCCAAGTGATCGTGTAGAGGATGCAAAGAGCAAAGATGCCCCATTGCTGGGTGTCCCACGCCGCATAGAACCAGAACGGCTGGCCTACCAGGCCGAACACCGAAGCCCAGCGGCGTCGTGAAGCAAGGGTTGATTGCGATAGCGCCACGGCAGTGACGCCGAACAGGGCAATAAAGAGTTGCGCGATCATGCGAATGTCTCCTGTGCTGCACTTCCAGACGAAGAAATCACATCGGGAAATTCGTCCCAGGTGCAGCCATCGAGCACGCGCCCAGCGGCCTTCTTGCCAACGTTGCGCACATATGCATCGCCTCGTCGAAAGAAGCCTTCTGGGTTGCCGGGCGCATGCAGATGCTGCACCTTGCCAAGGCGGAGCTCGTCGCCGAATCTAGTGCCTGGTATGGGATCGGCTGGGGCCCACTCTCCCCACTGTTTAAAGAGGAATGGCACACCTGAAGCTTGGCACTGATCGCGCAGGGATCGCACCCAGTCGGGATGCATAGGGCGAGCGCCTGGACCGCTCTCGCCGCCGACGATCACCCAGTCGATGCCGCTCTGAATCACCCACAGCGGGCAAATCTTCGCGCCGGCTTCTTGATCCAGATCGGGGCCTGGCCTTGCCCGCTCCAGATCCACTGGTCCCAGCAGCGGTTCCATGCTCAGGAAGTTGGGCAAGCCCAGTGCCAGCAGCTTTTCGATATCGCGGTCAGCCTCGGGCTGGTTCACGATGGTTACCCCGATCCGCACATTCGGTGGAGTGCCGTCGAGAAACATTTCACCCAGCATGGCTCCGGCGTTGCCGATTCGCTTGGTCAGCAGCAGCCAGTCGAGGTTTGGCGTGTCCAGGATGATCGTAGCGAGGTCGTCGCGCCATTCACGATCTACCGCGTTGTCGAATACATCAGCCAGGCTGGCGCAGAAAACACGCTGGCGCCGGCCATGTTCGGCCATGAAGGCGTCAGCGTGCATATTCCAAATGAGAGGTTTGTTCCAGTTGCTGACGCTGGTGCGGCGGCGCGGTGCGCCTGGGCCCCAGTTGATCGCCTGACCACCCGCGAAACGCGCGTTGCGCGTCTCGGCATAGCAATGGTCGCAGCCGGGGCCTACCTTTTGGCAGCCCTCCCACGGGTTGAATGTGTGATCGGTCCATTCGATCTTTGTGTTTTCAGCCATGATCAGGCGCTCCTCGTGCGAGGTTGAAGTGGCGTGGCATGCGACTGGTGGCGGGCTGCGTATTCGGACCACAGTTCCTCATGGCGAAGCAGGTAGGCTGCACGCGCTGCTGCCGGGTTCATTGGGATAAGCTCGATATCGGCAGGTTTGATGCCATGCAAGCTCATCCATTTACCGCCGATCTCTGGCATCAAGTCGCGCTGTTCTGTTCGCAGAGCAATGAGGTCCGCACGCTTTACTTCATCAGGCATTGGCAACCGAATGCCGCATTGCGCCAGGATCACGCGCTCGATTTCATGCTCCAGGCGCTTGTATTCAGGTATGAGCTTCTTGAGCGGGCTAGACATATCGCCCATCACAGCTTCCACGTCATCGTGGTGCAGCGCCTGGTACGCATACTCTGTTGGCACCAGATGCGACACCAAGACCGCGTGCTGGGCAACGCTGTAGAACTCGCGACAATGGCCTGTGAAGCGACAGATGTTGGAGAGCGCGTGCGCAATGTCCTCGACGCAGACGCCAGTGCGCCACGGATCGTCGAAGTGGAAATAGGTACCGCTGGCCATCAGGATGTTCGGGCCAATCACAGATTCACGGACTGCAAACTCATCTTGAGTGTGTTCTACTCCACGAATATCTGCCTCGATGGTGTGTTTGAATTCATTGGACATTGGTAGCCTTCTGAGCGCGCTTGGCGCGGTCGAGCATGGACTTCAAAGCCTCGATCACCTTGTTGGCATCGAGGGTCGGCAAGAACTTGACATCCGATACACCCGTGCCAGTGGTGCGAGCGACAAATGCAAGCAGTGCAGATGGGCCAGAGTCGCGCAGACCACCCGCCAGGCCGATCTGCTTCCACAGCCATACGATCTTCTCGGGCTGGCCGAATGGTTTAAATTCGCGCGCCTTCGGCTTGAACCCCAGCTTTGCCATGTGCGAGAGCACTGCAGCGCGGCCAGCAGCATCCAGATCCGCAGCACTGCTCTTGCCGGTGTTCTGCATCAGATGAAAACGGTAGTCGTCATCTGTCCAGCCCAGCGCAGCCTTTCCCTGGTGGATGTGTCCGAGCTCGCGTTTGCGCTGTGCCTCAAGATTGGCAGGCGAGCTGTAGGAAGTGAAACGGCGATTCATCGTGTCAGCCTCCGAGGTTCATTGGTCAGCTGAACAGCGCTTCGCCGAGGAGCTGCAGCGGGCTCGATTGAGCCTTCTGGCATAACAATCTGGTCAGCGCGAACCAGCTCGAATGCAATGCGCAGCTCCTCCTCCTGCACGATGTACTTCGAGGAGGATGCACGGAAGTCGTAATCGACAGTCGCCGCTCCCTGCATCAGCTCTGCCACTTTCATGGCCTTGGTCGAAGGCATTACGTATTTTTGGTACCCGATGGAGAGAATGGCCATCGGTACATTTTTGGGTTTGGTAACTCGGGTCATGACAGAAACCCCTGGTCTGGCATGCCGCCAATCCCGTGCTGCAGCTGGACATCCTGGCCCGCACGGAAGCCTGCAGCCAGGTGGCCGAGACCATCGACCTTCCTGCCATTTAAAGAATTGCGAACATCGCCTTTCTGCAGCTCGCCATGCTCACGGGAAATGTAGGCCTGCAGCAAAGCCTTGTCGCCTGCTGGCTGTGCAAAAGCTTCCACATTGCGAGCAACACCTGCAACCCAGCCGGTGGCAAACTGATCGCCGCGTACCGTCTTGGTGATGGGCTTGCAGTTGCGAGGCTGTTTAGCAATGTGCGCTGCCCGCTGGCGAGAGCACTGTCGCACCAATACCTCGCAGGCGTATGCGGCCACCGTGTGCGCTGCGCCCATCCCCACGAATACCCAATAGCGCTTGCGCACCAGGTTGCCTGCATCGCTGTAGCTGTCAATGGCCCGAGAGAACTGCTCGCACCCGAAGGCCTTGGCGATGAGAACAACCAGGCGCAGCTCCCATGCATTGACGGCGGTGCTCGCGCTGCGCGCCTCTGTCTCTCCCACATCCAGCAGCGATACATCCTGCTCGCCGACGTTGAACATCTCCATGAGCTTCTGGGCTTGCCGTAGTGCTGCCGCAGCTTCTGCCTGGTTGGCACTGCGGCCGAGCGCCAGGCACTTCTTGATTTTCTTGAGGGCTTCGTCTCTGGTCATACAGCCGCCATGTCCAGAACGATGGGCTGGTAAGTACCCTCGGCATCTCGCTCGTAGAAGCGGATATAGGGCTTGGAATCAGCCACCATGGTGCTATCTGAGATGGCCTGCATGGCAAGCTTCCAGTCAGAGTCTTGGATGTCTAGGCGCTTGAGACCCAGCACACGCTCGGTATTGATCTTTCCAGCCTTGTCGACCTGGAAGGCATCGTTGACCAGAACGCGGATGTTGTCGTTCGCGCCCTCAGACCAGCGCACTACGCATTTGTCGATAAGCAATTTGGCTGCTTGCAATTGCTCGCCAAATACCAAGCGATCTTGCACCTGGTAGACGATCTTTAAAGAAGCATCAAAGGCAAACAGGGTGACATTGCCCTTGCTGCCGCGCATCTTGACCTCGTACTGCTCAATGCTCGTTTCGACGAAGGCCAGGAAGTCCTGCATGCTCTGGGTCTTGAACTTCTTGAGCAGCTCGTTCTGTTGCTTGGCCTTTGCGCACCATTCGCGTACAAAGGAATCGCGCAGTTTGTCAATGGGTTTGATCTTCGATTCCGGGACAAAATTGCCCTTGGCATTTTCCCAATAGCCCGCAGGAATGGTTTTGGTCATAGTGACTCCTCAGTGAATAGAAGTTGAAGTGGTGGGCGATGGATGTGGAATGGGCTGCGACTGGCTTTCTGCCACCACAAGACCACCTACACGCAACAGCAGTCGACCGATCTCCATGCGCACATGCGGCGGTGATGAGTCGGCACATGCTCGGATGGCATGCGCCAGGGCAGAAACGAATATGTCCAAGCGCTGACCATTGGCCTGATCCATCAGGCGCTCGCACAGTGCGACAGCTTCGGTTTTGATTTGCTCTTCATTCATCGCATGGCTCCCCAGTTGAGCGACCAGTCCAGGTAGCCAGCCACCACGCCGATCAGCAAGGCGTAGGCGACCAGGCACAGGCAGACGAGCAAGTACATCGACCAGCTATCAGGATTAGTGCGTTCGCGACTCAATCGATCAGACCGGGTAATGCGGCGCTCGCTCCTGCGCCATTCGTCACGCGTGTGCCGTTCCAAGACGCCAGGCGCAAAGAGAAACTTCTTCATGCTGCGGCTCCTCGCAGAGAACGGGCTTGGCCGTGCATTTGCCACCAGTCCTGTGCTGCTTGACGCACAGCTCGTCGGCGGGTGACGGTAAAGGCGCGCTGCAGACGGCGGGCGCGGCGGCGAATCCAGCTCAGGTCATCAGCTCGCATCTTGGGCCTCCGGTGTCTTCGTTATCGGGATCACCTTGCGGTGCTGGACCGCACGCGGCACAGGGGGCGCACAAGATTCCTTGTGGACACAACGGTTGCAGGCCTGCCAGTGCTTCATCTCGCGGGGTGCGGTTGGTGCTGGTCGGTGTGAATAGGCTCGGCACTGATCTGCCGTGATTACGCACTCCTCGCCACCTGCCTCATCCGTCAGATGAGGGCAGGCATAACGCCCAAAGGTATGGATAACCTTGTCAGCGATGCGGCTGGTGCTCGCAGTGCCCTTGCCGTATTCGCCGCTCGCATTGAGCACCTGGCTCAACGCTGCTGGGCCAATGCCAAGCTTCTTGGCGATATGCGCCCGCACCGCACCAGGCATGTCGGCGCGCGCCTTCAAGAGTGCGAACCAGGATTCATTCATGTAGGAAGGCTTCATGCTTGATCAGCCTCCTCAGAAACCGGCGACGCCTTCTTGCGATAACGGTCGGGGATAGCCTGGGCATGAGCAAACATCACCGGGTGGAACTGGCCGGCCTTGGATGGTGCAGGCCAACGCCCCCAGTCCTCAGTCAGAACGTAGCGAATCTGACCACCTTCTCGCTTCAACCCAGTGGTAACCGCAGTTGGCGCGTGCTTTGCCCATGCTGCCAGCAAGGCACCAATGCGCTTTTTCTTGGCAGCGAAGTCAGCGTCTGCATCTACCAGAGTCTCTGCAGCTTCTTCGGGCGTGAGGCGCCGGCGAATGCGCAGCAAGTTCCACAGACGGGTGCTCAGCTCATCCTTGTCTGGCACAGGCCCATTTGGCATGCTCCGCCAGGCCATAAGTGCGGCCTGTAAGCCAATAGACGTGACCAGGTACTCGGTGACCAAATTGTTAGGGCGACGGCGTCCACCAGGAATAGTGCACCAGCCATTCCTTTGCAAGGTGCTCAACGCCATTGCCGCTGTGCCAGGAGAGAATTCCAGCTGATCGCTATCTGCCCAGGCGCTTAGCTGCGCAGCATTGACCAACGGATTCTTGGCGCTTGCATGCTGAGCGAGCGCGGCAAGGGCTGGCACCACATACCAAGATGTTGGATATGCCATCACACACCTCGCTTTGTGAGATGGCCGGTGAAGTCTGCGCACAAGGACTTGCCTTTGATGTGCGCGACGTCCACTTCGGTCCAGCTGTTGGCCTCGGCCCATACTTCGATGTTGGCAATGGCATTGAGCACGTGGCGCATGCGGCCCTTGCTGTCCCGGTGAATCTGCTCGACCAAAGCAGGAGTGAGCGCGACCTCGGACTTGGCTTTGCAAGTCATCTGAACGTCGGCAAGGGTGAGCAAATGCAGCTGGACGATACGGGCGACACGGCTGGCGATGTGGTCGTATCGCTGAACAATGGCCGGGAAGTTTTCCATTCCCACCAAGAACACCATCGTGCCTGTCACGTCCGAGATATCACGGATGGTTTCCAGCTTCGAAGCGTTGCGCATGTCCGCCAGGTAGTCGGCCTCGTCGAAGATCAGCGCCTGCATGCTGACTGCCAGGTGCGAGGTAATGCGGTTTTGCACATCCTTGGCACTTCCGCGTACGGACAGACCCAACTTCGTTGCGACCTCTTCGAGCAGCGCTCTGCTGGTCCAGACCTTTTGGCTGCGGATAAACACATGGCCGCTTTCGCTTGCCCACCGCTCAGTGAGCTCGGACTTGCCAATGCCATACACGCCCTGGATCAACACCAGGCCGGCTTCGCGTGCCCCACGACGGGCCACGATTTTTTCTGCTTCCTTGAGGAGGCGGAAATTCTGAGTTTGCACAAATCCTTTTTTCACTTTATATTTCCTTCGCTTGTTTCGCGTTACTTCAGGCACGCTCTGTGGTGGTTGCCGCCATCACAGGGCACTCTTAAAACCCCCGGCGTTTTCCTCGCCGCTCCATCCCATCCCCCTGTTTTCGTAGTACTCCCTCAGATCGCCAAAGCTGTCGGTCTGTACGTAGTTGCTCAGCCATGCCTGGTCATCTGCTTGCCAGTGCTCGCGGTTGTTCATCAGCCACTCGTATCGGTCGCTCGGGGTATCAAAGAAAGGCCTGCCTGCAGCTGATTGCTCAGCTGCTGCCTCGGAGGAAACAGGGAGTGTGTGAAGAGCAGGCAACTGCATCTCCAAGGTGGTGGGCACAACCGAACGGCTGCGCGGCTCCGGCAGGGAAAAACCAGTGAGGGTGCGCGTATCGACAGTGGGGCCGAGCTCGCGCAATGCTGTATCGATCTGCTGCTCGCGGCGCTTGATGGCCGCGCCCACGCGCTTCTCGCGTGCCATCTCGATGACCGGCTTGGGGAAGAAGTCTTTGCGGTTGGCATTCCAGCGGGCCTCGCACACAAACTCACCGCCCAAGGTGTAGACCATCACAAAATTCGGGTCGTGGATGTCGTAGCGCACGCTGACCTCGCGGCCATCGATATCGCGGCGCATCAGCTCTGGCGCCTGGTAGTGCTGGTTGAAGAACACCACTTCGCCACGCTTGGCAGTGCGGATGATCGAGGGCATGAAGAGCATGCGCAGCTCGAGCTGTGATGGCTTGATCTGCAGCTCAGCGTTGAAGCTGGCTGCAAAGGCCTCTGCGGGCGTCATGCGCTTGCCATCGGCGCGCTTTGGCAAACTGCGGTGACGGTGCTCAGTGTTGTACTGCTGCACCATCACTTCGATGCCATCCAGGAACTGCTGCCAGGTCGGAGCCTTGGGCGAGAGCTGGATCACCTCGCCCGTCTCTGATGCACGCTTGATGGCGCGCTGCTCCTTCGCCAGCTCGGCCGCGACTTTACGGAATGTTCCACCGTCTACGTCCCTGCCTTGGTAGCTACCGAACCTGCGCGCTGCATTGATCGCATGGGTCTGCCAGCTGCGCTCGATCACGCCGTGGCCTTGGGGCTTGCCAGGGATGCCCAGGCGGTGCTCAATACCAAGGCGTGCGCAGAATCCATCAATCGGGCAGTCCATAGCCTTGGCGGTTTCGCCTGCACCGTTGTCACCGTAGAGAATGGCTGGCACACCGTGCTGCCCGATGGCGTGGCGCAAAGCATCGCCCACCGCCATCACGTTCTCGGACAAGTTCACAGACCAGCCCATGATCATCCGGCAGCTGGCAGAGAGCACCAGCGTGAGCTCGGGCGCAAAAGGAGCGCCATGGTCAGGATGGCGAACCTTGGCTTTAAAGGTGTGGCCGTCGATCACCCATACGTCCAGCGGATCAAGCATGCTGGAGTCGCGGCGCTGAAATGGCAGCTTGGCATCGCGTTGTGCGCCGGTGTGGCGAGCTTTGATCAAAGCCACATTGGCCTCTGCTGACTGGCCGATCTTGTCCAGAGCGCGGCGGGCGCGGTGGTACAGGCTCTGCCAAGAGTCAAAGTCACGCTCCATGCTGCGAGTCACTTCCTTGGCGGCATTGCTGAGTTTGCGAAAGCGCGAATCCCGGCTGTGGTACATGCCCAGCACTGCAGCCACGTCATCCTCAAAGTATGGGATGCGGGCGTTCTCTACCTGGGCGGGCAACAAGCCCCACCAGCCATCAGCACGCTGCAACCCCACCCAGCGCTCCAGGGTGCGGGCGCTGACCATGTCGCCCCGGGCACGCTGGTTGGCCAGGCGGGCAATCGATTGGACTTCACCGCCAGCTTCACCAGTCATGATCTGGGCTGCCAGCAGCTGGCATGCGCGGCGCAAGCCACCCAGCGTCACCATGCCTTGCACCATGGTCACAAGACGCATACGTGCATCGGCAACGTCCTTGTCTGCCTGGCTAGGTTGGCGGCTTCCTGGCGCAGGAGTAGGAACTAAGGTGCCGGGTTTCTCAGGCGCTGCAGGAGGTGCGAAGGACTGCACTGCAGGTGTGTCGACCACAGTCAAGGCAACGGCTGCTGCTGCGGTGATCTGGCGAGCCGCGATAGCGGCACGGGTATCTTCTGGAAGCGCAGAGCAGTCATAGACAAGACCACCACCTCGGCCCTCGCGCTGACGAGATGCAACAGCCATTTCATCTAGGCGATCTCGGGTGCGACGTTCAGAGCTTGGCATGCCGGGCAGGCCTGCTAGTTCACGAGCGGTAAGCCAGATCATGCCTTGGTCCCTCCGAGCTTGCGAATGCGACCGGAGCGGCTGACTGCAATCTTTACCGTGCGAGCCTTTGCCTTTGTTCTCTCCATGGCATAGCGAGATGGCCAGATTTCATCTGCAGGTAGGCCTAGCGCCGCAGCCACTATTTGCTCAGCTGCCCACCAATGCGTAGACAAAACGCGCTGAAAGTGTGAGTAGCCATGCTCATGCGCCAATTTCCGCAGGCTTACACCCCTCTTTTCAAGTGCAGCCTTCACATCGGCTGGGTGCCAATCTGTTTGGTTCATACATTTTTGTGTGTCCATGAGCATGACTATAAACACAAAAGAATGCAAAGCCAAGGAATTTTTGCACTCATTTAAGTGTTGATGCACCAATTGAAGTGCTCATGGATGACTAAATTGTTGATAGCCCAATGCTTTTTTACATTTTTGGGTGTGCTTTAGTGTCCATGGACACACTAAAATATGTAGATGACGGAAAACAGCACAGAAATTCGTGACGCATATGCGGCGTCTTTGGGCGACCGCATCCGTGAGTGCAGGAGCGGCATTTCGCGTGATGAATTCGCCAGACAACTTGACTTACACGTCAACACCATTGGCAAGTTCGAGCGTGGCTTGACCGTTCCAGATGCCTTCACACTTTTGCGCATGGCAGAGATTGGCAAATGCACACCTGAATGGCTACTCACAGGCCAGATGAGGACACTTCAGGTCCCAATCGATACGAAAGCTATCGAGCAAGGCGACTACGTCTTTGTGCCGCACTTCGATGTCGCTCTATCAGCGGGCAATGGTCTCTTTGCTGACGTTGAGAGTGTCATTGCGATGCGCCCTTTTGATGTCAAATACATTCGCCAAGAACTGGATATCCATCACAACGACCTGAGCCTAGTTTCCGTTGAGGGCAAATCCATGCAGCCCTACTTGAAGTCCAAGGACACGGTCATGCTTGACCGAAGGGCGACTGATGTGCGTGCGGAAGGCATTCATGGAATAAGAATCGATGGGGCTCTACTTATAAAAATGATTCAACGTTTCCCAAACAAGATGTTCCATGTCAGCAGCGCAAACTCCGACTTTGCATCGTTCGAGATCGATGTGACCGAAGAAGGTCGAGACTTCGAAATACTTGGCCGTGTGCGCTGGGGTGGTATTACTTTTGATTGAATGAGGTACTCATGACTATTCGATTTATTGCAGCTGCCTCACTTATCGTGGGGTCTGCCTATTGCCCTTCCACATGGGCGATCAACAAATGCACTGACGCTTCGGGCAAAGTCAGCTACCAGGAGCAGCCCTGCACGGCATCGGACAAAGGCCAAGAGGTGACCATCCGAAACACCAAATCAGCCAACTCCCTAGACAATTACGGTGTCATCCTAGACAAGAGAATCCGTGATGCTGCAAAGACTTGCGGAATGGATGATCTGCCCAGCTACCCTGAAATAGGATGGACTGAAGATAGGTTTCTGCAGTGCTCAAGATTTGGTGTTGTTTCTCCCGCAAGCAAGGTGAATGTCACACGTAATGCAACTGGCATTTTTAAGCAGTTCGTCTACCGCGATAGCGACGTCTACATTTACACCAATAATGGAGTCGTAACATCAATTCAGAATCAGCGATGACCACGCATTGCATCTTTGCGATAGCCCATGTATCCTAAAAAAGGGCATCGTCCTTCTTAGGGCCAGCATATGCTGGCCTTATTTATTTGCCTCGGCGCAACGACAGTCGAGGCATGTCTCAATCACTCGGCCAAACTGTTATCCGCTTCGGCATCCCGCTTGTGCTGGGCGGTGCCGGCTATGTCGCATATCTGTCCAACTACGAAGATGGACCGCCGAAGCCCGATGGCACGCCTCGCTTTAAAAACATCGTCTATGCAGACAACGTAGCAGGCGGCATTCCCACCGCCTGCGTAGGACTCACCAAGGCCGTCAGTCCTGTCCCTGTCGTGCTGGGCGACTACTGGTCCGATCAGCAATGCTGGTCAGTAGGCAGCCAGGTCGCAGGTCGCGGCCAGGCAAAGGTGCTGAACTGCATCAGGGTGCCGGTCTCGCAGCCCATTCTGGACGCCTTCTCCTCCCACGGGCACAACTTTGGTGAGCCCTCGACCTGCGCAAGCAGGGCCATGGGCTTGCTCAATACCAAGCAATACGAGGCAGCTTGCGATGCCTTGGCGCATGGTCCTGACGGCACGCCAGCGTGGAGCTATACCAAGACGGGAAAGCGCACGGCCGATGGCGCATGGGAATACCGCTATGTGCAGGGGCTCTACAACCGGCGTCTCAAAGAGCGCAGCAGCTGCTTGAAGGGCGTTGCTTTGCTACGTGCCAACTATGACTTTGCCACCAGCACCTGGAAGGCGCAGCCATGAACCCAATCCTTGGTCCCATTACGCGATGGCTCCTGCTCGCAGCCTCTGCGCTGGTGCTGCTGCTCTCCTGGAGCACTGACCACTACCGATCCAAAGCGACCATCGCGACCAAAGACCTGCAGAGCCTGCAGGCTGATGTGCGAGAGCAAAACCGCAATGCGCAAAAGACGCTGGACCGGCTCACCACTGAGCGCGATACCGCACAGGCTGCTTTGAATCGCAACCGCCAGCAGCAGGAGAAAACCGATGAATCCACAAAACTGGAAATTGCTCGCCTTGGTGATGAGCTCAAGCGCCGGCCTGTTCGGGTGCGCATCGTCACCACCACCCCAGCCTGTGGGTCAGGTGGTGGAAGCTCCGAGGGTCAACCTGCCCCCGCCATCAACTCTGGTGCAGCAGACCCAACCCAAACCTACGGGCTACTTCCACAGGGAAATTCGGAGCGCCTTGGAGCAGTAATTGCCGAGGCAGAAACCATCAATGCGGCCTACGCATCGTGCCGCGCCCAATTGTTCAACCAGACCGGCACAAAGACCAACTCTCAGCCATGAACCAATCGGATAACAACACCCCAAAGAGCAGCAACCAGGATTTCATCCTTGGTCAAATCCATGGCTTGGTGCAGTCCATCAAGGAAGGCCAGGACTTGCAAAACCGCCGGATGGACCGGATGGAATCGCGCATGGAGGAGCACTACGAAGGCCTGGATGAGCGTCTGCGCGAGGTCGAGAAGAAAGCCGCCGTGGCTGGTGCAGTCTCGGGTGGTGCGGTCGCTGTTGGCACTGCCTTAGTGGTCGAAGGCATTCGTCAGTTCATACGTGGCGGCGGCGGGCTGGGCAACTGATGGCACACGGCAAGGAAAAACGCACCCAGTTGCGCGGCCTGTATGTGTTTCAGCGCTTGCCGATGGATGCTGCCTGCAAAAAGCTCGGTGTACCACGCGGCACGGCCAATCGCTGGAAGCAGGAAGCCGCTGCCCAAGGCGACGATTGGGATACGGGCCGAGCAGCCGTGGCCTTGGGGGATGACAACTTTAAAGCCCTCTCGACCAAGCTGCTCGAGGACTACCTGGTACAGCACCAGGCCACCATGGATCTGCTGCGCGATGCCAAGGACATGTCCGCCATGGCCCGTGCTGAAACGCTCGCCAGCATGAGCGACAGTTTCAACAAGACGATGGCTGCTTTTAAGCGCCTCAATCCCGAGCTTGACCGCCAGGCGGTGCAGCTCGACGTCCTGCAGCGCTTTGCCTCATTTGCGCAGCAACAGTTCCCGCAGCACCTCTCGGCGCTGGTCGAGATGTTGGAGCCATTTGGCGCAGAGCTTGCGAAGGTGCGATAGCGATGCTAAGCGCCATCTTGTTTGTCTGGCTTTTGGTAGAAGGCCATTGGGGCAAGGCATTGCTACTACTGCTTGCTGGTGGAGGTTGCCGTGTCGCAACGTGATCTCGTACTCATTTTGATGGACCCACGTGACTGGTGTTTGCTGCCTCGCTTTAAATGCTACGGCAACAAGCAGTGGCAGTTTAAGTGGCTGTTTGTCTACCTGCACTCTTTGGAGCAGCGGTAATGGCCAAGAGCAGTAAAGACTTTTTGGCAGGCCTGGCAGCGCTGGCCGACGATCTGCGTAAGCAGGTCGATGCCAACATGGATGGCTGGGACAACAGCCCAGCAGCCATTGCAGAGCGTCGCCGCCTGGTCTGTGACCCGGTAAACGGATTTGAGTACTGGGATCGGCACTACTTCCCGCACTATGGCAAGGCCGAGCCCAGCGAGCTGCACAAATACCTCTACAAACGCCTGCCCGAGATCGTCAATGCATCCACGGGCCAGCGCGACGCCATTGCAGCGCCTCGAGGTGAGGCCAAGTCCACAAAGATCAGCATGAGCTTTGCCACTTGGTGCCTGATAACAGGTGCCAAGTGGTACGTCATCATCGTGATGGATGCATTCGAGCAGGCCGCCGAGATGCTCGAAGCCATCAAGGCCGAGCTCGAAGCCAACCCGCGCATTGCTAGCGACTTCCCCGAAGCCTGTGGCCAGGGCCGCGTGTGGCGTGCCGGCGTGATCGTCACTGCCAACGGCCGTAAGGTCGAGGCCTTTGGCTCGTCCAAGAAAATCCGGGGTCGACGACATGGTGCTCACCGACCAGATCTGGCCATCTGTGATGACATCGAGAACGACGAGAACGTCAACACGCCGGCCCAGCGCGACAAGCTGCAGGCCTTTGTCACCAAGAGCGTGTTGTCGCTCGGACCACCAGACGACTCCATGGATGCCATCCTGGTTGGCACTGTCTTGCACTATGACAGCGTGCTCGCCCGCTTCCTCAAGAACCCGCTCTGGAATCACAAGGTTTTCAGAGCCGTCATTCGGTGGCCCGACCGCATGGACCTGTGGGAGCAGTTTGAAGGCCTCTTGATCGCCGGCGAAACGCCGCAGTTGGGCGAGGCCGCTGCCATGCGGCTCTACCAGGAGAACCAGGCAGAAATGGACAAGGGCGCCCAGGTGTCCTGGCCTGCGCTGCGGCCCCTGGTCAAGCTCATGATTCGCCGCGCCCGTGAAGGTCACGCAGCCTTTGACAGCGAGCAGCAGAACGACCCTACGGCGGGCGACGATGCCCCGTTTGCCAATTCCATCCGGTTCTGGGTCAATCGCCTGACGGACTGGATTTTCTATGGCGCCTGCGATCCGTCGCTCGGCAAGGCTGGGAACAGCCGCGACCCCAGCGCCATTGGCGTAGGCGGCTACAACCGCGAAACCGGCATCCTGGACGTGGTCGAAGCTGTCATCAAAAAGCGCGTGCCCGACCGCATCATCAGCGATGTGATCGAGATGCAGGCCGAGTACTGCTGCATTGTTTGGGGCATCGAGTCGGTGCAGTTTCAGGAATTCCTGCGCACCGAGCTGGTCAAGCGCAGCGCCCAGGCTGGCATTCCTGTGCCAGCGCGCGCCCTGACCCCCATCAGCGACAAGGTGCTGCGAATCGAGAGCCTGCAGCCCCATATGCATAACGGCCTGATCCGTCTGCATTCCAGCCAGACCACTCTGATCGACCAGTTCCGCCACTTTCCCAAGGCCGACCACGATGACGGTCCCGACATGGTGCAGATGCTTTACATGCTGGCCGTCACGGGCGGCATTGCCGCTGCAGCCCAGGGCGGGAACACCAACCACCAACACCAAAGCGCCCGCGAGCGCTATGCACGCCAGTCGGCGCGCATGTATCGCCGAGGATGAAATGACTGAAGAACAAGCTACCCTCCTGCTGATCAAAGGCGCCATTGCCGATCTGCCGCCTGCTGACCGTGATGGCGTTGAGCTCGCAGCAGCCAAGCTGCGCGAGGTCGTCGCTGTCCACAACGACCACGGTCGCATGGCATTCGCCCTGGTGGGCGCCGAGCTGCAGATGGAGGGCTAAGCCATGCGATGGTTCAACACATTTAAGGCCGCGCTAGGCCTTGGTACTTCAGCTCTCTCAGATGCACCGACCACACCCGTAAGCCCAGCATCGGCACCAATGCGGGAAGCCGCAAGCGCCCAGGGCGATGGTGAAGCCGGTTGGCGCCGGGTGACTGGCAACGGCCTGGACTCTATCAATGAGCGCGACCTGGCGCCCATGGCCCAGGACCGCATGCAGAAGCTGGCCGAACACCTGTGGCAGAGCAACCTCCTGGCCAACCGCCTGGTGGAGCTGCCACTGGCCTATCTGCTGGCCGAGGGAGTTACCCTGCAATGCAAGAATGAAGAGCACCAGAAGCTGCTCAATTCGTTCTGGTCTGACCCCATCAACAACTGGCCGCTCAAGCTGCAGCCTCGAGTGCGTGCTCTGGGTCTCATGGGTGAGCAGTGCTATATCGCTAATGTGCGTGAGGGTGACGGCTTTGTGCGCTTTGGCTACTTGGACCCGCGCCAGATCGCCACCGTGGTCAACGACCCGGACAACCCAGAGCAGCCCATTGGCGTGATCACCAAGCGTGATAGCCGTGGACGCCAGTTCAAATACCGCGTCATCGTCCTTGGAGAGGATCAAGAACTGTTCAGCGCTAACACCACGCGCATCCGGGCCGAGTCGTTCACGGATGGCGACTGCGTGCTGTACCAGCTCAACAAGTTTCCCAATGGGAGCCGTGGCCGGTCCGATCTTCTGGGTCAGATGGATTGGCTCGATGCCTACGACGAATTTCTGTTTGGTGAGATCGACCGCATCGGCTATCTTCGCTCGTTCGTCTGGGACGTCACCCTCAAGGGCGCTGATGAAGCGACCGTCGCCAAGTATGAGAAGACGTTTGTGCCACCTGGCCCCAACAGCACCTTTGTGCATAACGACCAGGTCGAGCTCAAACCCATGGCACCAGAGCTGCAATCGGCAGACACTAGCCAGAGCGCACGCCTATTGCGCAATCAGGTTCTAGGCGGCAGCACCATGCCCGAGCACTGGTTTGGGGGTGGGGGTGACGTGAACCGCGCAGCGGCTTCTGAGATGGGTGAGCCCACCTTCAAGATGTACAGCAGCCGGCAGTCGTTCCTGAAGCTGATGCTTGAAGAGATCGGCCGCTATCTTCTGCTGTGCAATGCCCGTACCAGAGGTGTAACGCCAGATTGGTCCGAGGATGAATGGCAGGTCACCGCCGTATTCCCAGAGCTACTCAACCGTGATCTCACCAAGTTTGCCAGCGCGATGCAGACTGTGGTGACAGCGGTGATTCAGCTGATCGATGCAGGCCTGATGACCGAAGAGACTGCGTTGAAGATCGTTGCTGATGTGGCCCAGCGCTTCGGCCAAGACTTTGATGCCAAGACTGAGCTGGAAGCTGCACGTCAGGAAGCCCAGACGCGTGCCAAAGAGAAAGCGGCCAGCGACGTGTTCACCAACCTGCCCGGCGACCTGAATGCAGCCAAAAATGAAGCTGCGGCCAAGGCCAAAGACAAGGGCAATGCAGATAGCGAGCTGGTAAATGGCAACCAAGCCTGATCCAGCGGATAAGAAGCGCCGCGCATTTGAAGCTGAGCTCTCGCTTCGCTTGCGCGAGCGCGCCAGGTTGCTGCTATCGAGTGAAGCCGAGGTGCTCCGAACACTGGTGGAAGCCCGCACCCAGATCCAGGCCACTCTGGCCAGCCAGCCATCGGATTGGAAGCTGTGGCAGCTGTCTCGCCTGCTGGGGCAGATCGATGATGTGCTGACGGGCGCGACTGGCCAGGCCGGCACCGTGTTCGGCTTACGCCTGCAGGATGCCTGGAGCCTGGGCGAGGAATTTGTGGACAAGCCCCTGGCCATCATCGGACACAGGGTAGAGCTGCAGCTGTCTCAGCTCGATGCCACCGTGCTCAAACAAATGCGTGCATTCGGAACACTGCGCCTGCGGGACGTTGGGACCGAGTCCCTGCGCAAGATCGGCACCGAGCTCGGCCTGGTCACCATTGGCGGCAAGTCACCGTTTGACGCCATCAAGAAGGTGCAGAAGATTCTTGGCAACGATGCGCCCCAGCGAGCAGCGGCCATCGTGCGCACCGAGGTAAGCCGCGCGTTTGCTCTGGCATCTAATGAGCGCCTCGCGCAAGCCCAGGAACTAGTGCCTGGCATTGGCAAACAATGGCGTCGCAGCGGGAAGACGCACAGTCGATGGAACCATGACCTCATTGATGGCCAGGTAGTGGGTGCCAAAGAACCGTTTAAGGTACCAAACCCTGGCGGTGGGGTTGATCTGATGCAGTGTCCGCATGACCCCCGTGCGCCCATCGAGCAGGTCATTCATTGCGGCTGTATCTCTCTTCCCTGGATGAAGGAGTGGAGCATGACCACACCTGGTGCAAAGCCGTTCACCAAGCTTGAGCTACAGCAGGATGGGAAGAAAGCCGCTCTTGACCAGGCAGCAAAGCGGGTTGGGCAGCGGCAGGAGTGAATAGCGGCTAGGAGCCTTTAAGGCCATCTGCTGCGGCTACCCCATGAAAAATGCGAGAGAGATGCCTTGGCGGTCGATTTAAACCATGTTTAAAGGTAGAGTTGCAACCTTTCAATAACGCTAATCAGGTTTGGACATGGATGAATGCGAAGCACAGAGGCAAAAGATAGGAGTTTTTTGGAAGAAGCATCGCTATGTGGTGATCGCCGGGTCTATCGTACTCGCGCTACCACTACTCTGGCTCTTTTGGGGGAGCATTGGAGCACAGCTATTTCTCAACTACGCTTGTGCCAACTGCAATTTAGAAAAACTCGGCCAGCTTGGTGACTTGTTTGGAGGTGTGAATGCATTGTTTGCCGCGCTTGCACTAGCAGCTGTCGCTCTTGGTACTGACCTTACTCGAAGAGCCTATGCAAATGAACGTCAATGGATACGAGATGAAAAGTACCTAGAGCAAGCTATTAAGTCGTATGAGTGGGCATACAGTGTATGGATAAGCGATGTTCCACCACATCCCAAAGACGATAGGTTGAGCTGGCTAACTTGCGCTCGGCATCTGGCTCGCGCGCAAAAAATTGGCAATTTGATAGTGGGATCAGAACTTAAAATTATTCTGGAGGAGCACGAGGAATACTGGAGGCAAAAATTCCATTTGGCGCTCAACTCACCGAAGCTGAAGTCTGAGTTCTTTTTCACTCACTTCAACCACGATTTGCAAAAACATGAAGAGGGAATTGCTGCTAACTCAGCTCTTGTCATCCATCACTTCAGTTATTGGCCCGACGAAGTTTCAGATCCTTTGGATGAAATAGATTACAAAGCTTTGAAAACTCCGTTGTTTGCTTCAGGATTGAGGAAATACATACTGTGGCTTAGCGCTCAAATTAACAAGAAAAACCAGGCCTAAAGTTCGGTCAGTTGATACTCGTTAGCTGACAGAATGAATCGCTTCAAGGGCCAGCACATGCTGGCCTTATTCATTTGCGCCTCGCCAGGCACAGTCACTCCATCACAAATCCGCGTGATGTTCCTCAACAGATGGAGTGACCAGTGGCAGACGACAAAGACCCCAAATCCAATCAACTCGCCCGGCAGCTGAGCGCTGCGCAGGCGGCCAAATGCGTCATGCGCACCGTCACCGAGCTGGTCGACGGCAAAGGCAAAGACGATAAGCCCGCCAAGGTGGCCCGTTCCAAGCAGGTGCCTGTCACCGAAGCGGAGGTGCTGTCTTTCAAGGACTACGGCGACTATGTCGTGGTGGTGACCAAGGATGGCCAGAAGCTGACCGGCGCCATCAAGGCAGAGTAACGCTGCTATGACGTTAGCTCAAATCCTTGCAGCGCTGGCCGCATGCGGCGGCCTGCAGACGCCTGGTGCCGTCGAATCGGCCATGCGCGAAGCTGCGGCGTCTCCTGAGCGCGATTTTCGGCAGCTGATCGACCTGGTGCGTGCCGCCGTTGGCGCTGCCATCTATCCAACCAAGTCTGCCAATGACCGCTGGGTGTCCCTGACAGCCATTTACGCTGACCGCGCCATTGTGGAGCTGGGCGGTCGCAAGTACCAGTACGGCTACACCGTGGCCGCAACGCCCTCGGGCGACCAGGTCACCCTGACTGCGCCTGTGGAAGTGGTGGAAACGTATGTGCCCACCGTTCCCGCCGACAAGACCGTGCTGCGCGAATCGCTGGACGTGGCTTTCCGCGAGGCCCAAGACGGCTCTATCGAGGTAACCCTCATCCGGGGCGGGCGCAGCGGCAACCTCAACTACTACCCCGATGCGCCATTGCGCGAAGCAGTCCCGATGTTCGAGGGCGTGCGAGTGTTCTCCAAATCTGACGCCGACCACCTGGCCGGCAAAGGAAAGGACGTCCACAACCTCATCGGCGGTATCTACGACGTGCGGTTTGTCGAAGGCAAGACGCCCGATACCGGCTCGCTCGTTGGCACCTTCAAACCCATCGACCCCACCGATTCCACTGTCAAAAAGATGGTGGAAGCAGTCAAGCGAGGCATGCAGGGATTGCTAGGGCTGTCCATCGATGCCAGCGCACGCACCAAGAAGCGCAAGGTGGGTACCGAGCAGTTGCGCGAAGCAGTGCGCTTTGTGAAGGTGCATTCGGTGGACCTGATTGTCGAGCCAGGCGCTGGTGGCGGCCTGGATCGTTTGACCGAAGCCGCCGCCGATATCTCAACTACCCAAGAAGGAAGCGCCATGCCTCTGTGGAAGCAACGCATGCTGGAAGCCATCAAGGCTAAAGACCCAGCCAAACACGCCACCATTCAGGTGGACACCGTCTCGGACGACGAAGTGACAACCCTCTACGAAGCCGTGTGCGGCTCGCTGGTGCCTGATTCTGCTGCTTCGCCAGGCGTGCAACGCGTGACCGAGGCGCAGGGTGACAACACGCCTCTGACTCGTGCAGATCTGCAGGTCTTCGAGCAGCGCAATGCGGCCCGTGACCGCGTCAATGCCGCCAAGCTGCCTCAAGCGTCCAAGGACCGCCTGCAGACGCAGATTGCATTGGCAGCGGCCAACCGCCTCACAGAAGCAGCGGTGGGCGACATGATCAAAGCCGAGGGCGAGTATGTGGCCCGCCTGACCGAATCCGGTGCTGTGCGCGTTCCGATGTTCGGCGAGGGCTCCATCGAAGTGGGTGACCGCAGCCTCAACATGCGCGACATGCTCGACGCATTCTTTGACCCTGCCCACAAGAGCCACGGCAGCGTGCAATCCTTCAAGGAATGCTACATCGAGATGACGGGGGACCGCCGCGTCACCGGCCGCCTGCGTGAATGCGATCAGTCGCGCCTGGTTGAATCTCTGGGCTCATCTTCGCTGAGCGAAGTGCTGGGCGATGCCGTGGCGCGCCGCATGCTCTCCGAGTATCGTGCAGCCGTGGACTTCGATGGCTGGCGTCAGATCGTCAACGTGGTGCCTGTGAGCGACTTCCGCATGCAGCATCGCACGCGCTGGGGCGGCTATGGTGACTTGCCTGCGGTGGCCGAAGGTGCTGATTACCTGCCTCTGACCAGCCCTACGGACGAGGAGGCCACCTATGGTGTCACCAAGCGCGGCGGCACCGAGGACGTGACGCTGGAGATGATCACCAACGATGACGTGGGCGTGATTCGTCGCATCCCGACCAAGCTCTCGCGCGCAGCTAAGCGCACGCTGGCGAAGTTCGCCTTCGACTTCCTGCGCTCCAACGCCGTGATCTACGACGGCAAGGCCTTGTTCCACGCTGACCATAACAACCTGTTTACGACGGCCCTGGACAAGACCTCGCTCGCTGCCCACCGCCTGGCCATGCTCAAGCAAACCGAGCTGTCCAGCAATGATCGCATTGGCATTACGCCCACGCGCATGATCGTGCCAGTGGACCTGCAGGAAGCAGCAGTCGATCTGTTCAAGCTGGCCACCAACAACGAAAAGACGTTCATGCAGTCGCTGACCATGAACATCATTCCTGTGTGGTACTGGACGGACGCGAACGACTGGTGCACCGCTGCCGACCCTGCCGACATTCCCGGCATCGAGATGGGTTTCTTGAACGGCAAGGAAGAGCCCGAGCTGTTCGTGCAGGACTCGCCCACCGTGGGCTCGATGTTCACCGCCGACAAGTTGACCTACAAGCTGCGCCACATCTACGGCGGCGCAGTGACGGACTTCCGCGCATTCGGCAAATCGGTGGTTGCCTGACCTGACACACCCAGCGGAGAGCGAGGCGCCGCACAGCGCCTAGGGAGTGGTTCTCCTTTGTGAATGAACCCGGCCCACCCCGTAAGGGGTGGGTTTGTAAAGGGGCTGCAGCCTGCGGAACCTTCACAAACCCAGCAGCCTTTAAAGGATCGACAGTGGCATTTGCCGATTTTCAGCAACTCGTGACGGACCTGGTCCCAGACCAGGCCTCCAACGTTGCACCCGACGTTCAGCGCCGCGCCATTGAGGAAGCGGCACTGCGCTATGGGGCAGACGTGCCTCGGGCGCTCACGGAAGATGTTGTGTGGCTCCAGCATGGTGTTTTTGGGCCAGTGCCTGCTGGCTGGGCCGACGAGGCCATCGTGCGCAGTGCGGAGTATCCCGTGGGGCAGCATCCAGCCTCGCTCCTCTTTGTGGATGCGTATCGCGATCTGATTGGCACCTGGGGCCTGGAGTCGGTCCGGTCACTGCCTGAGGGCGCTGTGGTTCGCGTAAAGTTCAGTCTTCCGCATATCTTGGAGGGCGATACCGACACGATCCCTGCGCTGCACAGATGGCCCGTCGCGCAATATGCCGCCCATCTGCTATGCCAGCAGTTGGCCACCCGCTTTTCTGCCGAGCGTGAATCAGCCATTGGGGCCGATGTCTCGCGCACGGAAAGCAAGGCCAGCATGTATGCACGTCGTGCCAAGGAATACCGCGCTGGCTACTACGCTGGCATCGGTGTGGTCGATCCTTTGACTCAGGCAGAGAATGGCAGCGCCTTGACTCCAGCTGCTGCTGTCGCCAGTTGGCCTGGTCGCAGACGCCTGTTTCGCCGGGGAGAACCATTCCTATGAATGTCTCCATCAGCATCGGCGACCTGACCACGTATGCCCGTGGGCTCCGTGAAGCGCCAGCGGAAACACAGAAAGTCCTAGAAGCGACCATGCACCAGGCAACCCTGCTGGTGCAGCGCGAAACCCAGGAGAACACACCGAAGGTGACAGGCATCACGGCACGCAGCTTCATCACGGATGTGTTCACCACCCCAGCGGGAGTGCTGGGCGTGGTCAGTAGCAGCCAGCCGACTGCGGTATTTCTTGAACTGGGCACCAAGCCCCACATGCCGCCTGTGGCTGCCATGGAGCCCTGGGTACGAGCAGTGCTTGGCATCCGAGATCCCAAAGAGGTCAAGCGCGTGGCGTTCCTGGTGGCGCGCAAGATTGCCAAGCGTGGCACCAAGCCCCAGCGCCCGCTCGAGCGGGCAGCCCTGGCCACCGAAGGTCAGATCGTGGCCATGTTTGAAACCGCTGCCGGCCAGATCGCCCAGCTGCTGGCCGGAGGTGCCGCACCATGACCATGCCCAGCACCCTGGCCCAAAGCCGTGACGCCCTGGTGTCCCTACTGCGCTCCGTTCCTGGCGTGGGCATCGTCCACCACCGCGAGCGCTGGGCCTCCAGCGAGCAGACCTTTCGTGGCCTGTACGTCTATACCGCAGCCGACCCTGGCATCGATGCCTTTGGTGCTGCCCCGCACATTCGAGGCTGGTATGTGCGCCGCGTCGAGACCACCGAGCTCACCGAGAACGGTCGTGTCCTCAATGAGCACACCTGGCACATCCGGGGCTACCTGGCGTTTCAAGACGATATCGGCAGCGAGCTGGTGTTTGATGAACTGGTGGAGCACATGCGCGATGCCGTGCGCGTCACCCCCACCTTGGGCCTTCCCAACTTGCTTGGGGCAAGCGTTGCCCAGGAGCGTGGTGTGCAGGTGGCCAGCGCCGGCCCTGTGTTGTTTTGCGGCGTACTGTGCCACAGCGCTCTCCTGGAGCTACGCACCCGCAACTGGGCGGAATGGAGAACCGAATGAGTACCAAAGCCAGCACTACTGCCAACACCACCAAAAAGCCATCACGCCTGGTCGCCACCTCACCAGCAATGGTGTCCGTAACCTTGGTCCGTGAACACGAACACCAGGGCGAACGCAAACCTGCGGGCGCTCAAATCTCCGTGCATCCCGAAACCGCCCGATGGCTCCGCGATCAGGGTGTTATCAGCAACTCTCCAAAGGATTGACCATGTCTGCACAAAACCTCATCAAGAAGACCTTTGCGCCCGCAGCACTTGCGGGAAAAGTCTATGCCCGTGAATACGGCTCCACCCAGATCCCGTTGCCCGTGGGCAATGTCCTGGCGCTGGAGCTGACCCACAAGGAAGATGTCGAGAAGCAGCCTGACATGACCCAAATGGGTGGCGGCACCTACGCCGAGCTGCGCCGCGTCACGGACATGGAAATCAACATGACCCTGGCCGACTTGAATGTTCTCAACCTGGCTCGTGCATGCCAGGGTACTTTCTCTGGCGTGGATGCCGGTGCAGTTAAAGACGAGCTCTTCAAGGTGACCCGTGGTGGCCTGTGCCCCACATTGCACTTGGCCCCATCCAAGGTGACTGTCAAGAAGAAGATGGGCAGCCCCACCAATGCGACCGTCATCGATGAGGAGCATCTGAACGTGGACAAAGGAGCTTTGGTGCCCCTGGCACACCTCAATGCCAGCAATGTGACGGTGCGCATTGGTGCCAGCGTGGCCACGGCAACGACTCTCTCGGCACCCGGCAACTACACCGTCACCCCTGCAGGTGTGCAGATCGATGCTGCAGCTCCTGATGTCGCCGATGACTCCACGCTCTACATCAGCTACACCTACCAGGCCTCGGGGCCCGAGGTGCCTGCGGCAGGCAACTATGAAGTGCGGCCAGCCGGTATCTACATCGTGCCCAACGCGACTGGCCTGGCGGACGATGACGAGATCCTGGTCGACTACGAGTTTGCCGACTACGCCGTCATCGAAGCCCTGACCAGCAAGCCCAAAGAGCTCGAACTGATCTTTGAAGGACTCAATGAAGCTGACTCGGGCAAACCTGCCGTGGTCAACATTTGGCGCGCAAGCCAAGGTGTGGCATCATCCTTGGCACTGCTGCAGGAAAAGGGCTTCATCAATATGAAGGTCACCGGCTCCATCATGCAGGACTCTACGAAGACCGGCGAAGGCATCAGCAAGTACTACCGCTGGCGCAAGGTTTAAACACCGGCCCTCCCTCCCACATTCCTCTAAGGCCAGCATTTGCTGGCCTTATTCATTTGCGCTCAAAACGCGACAGTGACGGCATGCGTCATTGTGGGGATGTAGCGTGAATAAAAGGCTTATTGAAATTGTCATCCGGCTGAAGGATGAGATGACGGGAGTGCTCTCAGGCATTCAGGCGAAGGCGGCTGCAGTAGCTGTCGCCATCATTGGCTTCTTCACAGTACGCCTTTTCTCTGCAGGTGTGGAGTCTGCAAGAGAACTTGAAGCCGCTCTATCGCGAGTGAAAGCTGCAACGGATGCTTCTGCCACCGAAATGGCGGCTCTCCGCAAGTCTGCAGAGGACGCGGGAGCTACCACTGCATTTACCAGTGCGGAGGCCGCTGCTGCCTTAGAAAATCTAGCCAAAGCTGGATTGAGTGCACAAGAGGCCGTCACGGCACTTCCACCTGTCCTATTGTTGGCGCAAGCCGGGGGGACTCAACTAGGAGAATCAGCCGAGTTCATCACCAAAGCTGTGATGGGCATGGGGTTGGCTTTCAGTGATGCCGGACGTGTAGCTGATGTTCTGGCTAAGGGCGCCAACGCTTCCAACACCAGTGTTCAGGGCTTGGCTCAAGCGCTGTCATACACCGCTCCAATTGCCCACAGTCTCGGTCTCAGTTTGGAATCCACCGTTGCGATCATTGGCAAATTCGCTGACGCCGGGATTGATGCCAGCCGTGCTGGTACGGCATTGAACAGTGTTCTTTCGCAATTCTCCGACCCTGCCAGCCAGTTCCGCGAAAGCCTGAGTGCCATTGGAATCACTACCAATAACTTTGACCAGGCATTGCGTCAGCTCGCTGAAGCGGGGCCGCTTGGCTCTAGCGCAATTTTGGCAGTTGGACAGGAGGCTGGACCAGCACTGCGAGCATTGCTAAACCAAGGAATAGGAGCACTCGACGATCTGAAGGGAAAACTGACTGATTCAGCAGGTAGTGCCGCCCGCACTGCTGCCATCATGCAAGACAACCTTGGCGGTGCAATGAACAGCCTTGGAAGCACCTGGGACTCGGTCAAAAATGTACTTGGCACGCCTGTGCTTCCCGTCCTCAAGGATGCGGTCAATGGGCTTGCGAATTCACTTCGCGGTTTTGTTTCTGACGGCACTGTTGGAAAATTTGGGGAAGCATTTGCTGAAGCCGTCCGCACGTCTATCAAATGGTGGAAAGATTTTATTGCCCAGGTTGACTTTCAAGTTATAGCTGCGTCTATCCAAGAGTTTGCAAGCAAGACAGGTGCAGTCTTCACTCAGATCGGCGAATACGCATCAACCGCCGGTAATACCGTCAAACTCGCATATGGAGTTATGGCTGGTGGCGTGAATATCGTTCTGGCTGCGATATACGGTATTGGTTCCGTATTTTCAGAGATCGGCTCCATAGTGCTCACCGGGGTGGCGAAACTGCGTGATGGGTTGGCCAGTGTGACTTTCGGGGGACTGTCGGAGAGTTTCAGGCTTGCTGCTGAAGATGCACGCAGTGCTGCCGAAGGCTTTGGCGATGCCGCTCAAGCTATGCGTGACAAAGCTGCAGACTCAATGAATGACGCAGCGAATGCTGCTCGATTGGCACAGGACGGATTCGTTGGACTCGCTGCCGCCACCAAAGACACAGGCGATTCCAGCTCCACTGCAGAGGAAGCCATTAAATCGATGGCTGCAAGCATTGAAGCAGCAGGCAAGGCAGCAGAAGCCTCTGGGCAGAAGCAATCCAAAGCTGCCAAAGATGCCGCCACTGAGGTGGGCACGCAGTCAGCTCGAGTCAAAGAGCTAAGAGCCTTATATGAGAAGCAAATGGCGCTGGGCAATCTCCAGGGCGCAGCCGAGGCCCTTCTGCAGTTGGATCAAGCACAGCGTTCAGTTGGCAACTCTGCTGTCTTGTCGAGCAAACAGATTGAAATGAATGCAGCTTCACTTGCAGCTCGAAACAAGGTGGTGGAGGCTGGGCTGAATCTGTCTCTGTCCCAAGAAAGAGCACATGAAGCAACAGCACAGGCTGCAGGGAACGAGATTGCCGTGCTGCAGTCGAAGATCCGTCAGAAGGAAATCGAGATCAAGATTGTCCAGGCCACGGTGAAGGCCATGAACGATGAAGCTGATGCAGCGATTCGTGTTGCAGAAGCAAAGCTCATTGAGATGAAGCGCAACAGCGAGCAAAACCTGGAGCTCGAGGCCGAACTACGTAATCGCATTGAGCTTGGAAAGGTGCGACAGCTCGAAGCGAAGGCAACCGCCACCAATATCGAGCGGTTACAGGCTGAGATCACTACTTTGCGCAATGGCGCCAACAACACCGGCAACAGCATCAGCAATAGCATGGGCGCTGCCCGGGATGCTGTCTCTGGCGTGGGTGATGCTGCTCTTCAAGCCGCTGGCAGCTTCGACCAGATGGGCGCGGCCGCAGAGAAGGCCGCCAAGCAGGTGCCCAAGGACAACATGGGCCATGAGACCCGCACGGCTGGCACTTCCACCGGCACGCGCCAGGGCATCATCGAATGGCTCAAAGGCGCCGGCCTGGATGAAGCGTTGGCCGAATATGTCAGCAAAGACTTTGTCGACGCCAACGGCAACGTGGCCTACATGGACAACGGCGGTCAGAAGAAATGGCGTGGCAACTCAATGGACCACGCACTGTCCAACGTGGTGGACTACTACAAGTACGGCCAGGGTAAGGAAGAAGCCGAAGCAATGGCGGCAGAGGCAGCCAAGCAGAAGGCGGCCAAGGAAGCCAAGACGGCGCCCAAGGCCGCGCCTGCAGCCAGCCCAGCACCCGCGCCGTCCAGCTCTACCAGCAGCACTGCCGGCACCAGTGGCAGCAGCGGTGCCTCCTACGTCTCGCACAACTACATCCCGGGCCGTTCCAGCCCCATCACCCTCAACTACGCGGATGCGGACAGCCAGCGCGCAGGCGATGAGCTGATGCGCCAGCTCGCCTCAGGAAAGGGCGTTGCCCAATGATCACTTTGACTTACCAGGGCGTGGTCCAAGAGCTGCCTGACCGGCTCATCTGGACCGATGAGTACCAGTGGAGCCCGGTCGAGAAGGCCATCAAGACGGCGACCAATGGTGCCATGCATGTGCACGTCGGCAAGCGCCTGGCGGGCCGCCCCTACACGCTCAACGGCCAGGCGGGCAAGGCCTGGGTCGAGCGCAGTGTCTGCGACCTCCTTAAGTCTTGGGCAGACGACCCGCTGGCCGAGTTGAGTCTTTTCATCCGGGGCTCTGCGCGCACGGTGATCTGGAACCAGGAGGGAGGTCTTGCATTCGAGGCCTCGCCCATCTGGGTGCTGGTCGATGGCGAGCACACCTCGGACCTCAAATACACCCCAAATTTTCGATTTAAGGAAAAGTGATGACCCTGCTTTTCGGCGACATTCGCTTCGCACAGTCGGCCCGCATGGTTGACGCCAAAGAAGGCGGCGGCCCGCCCTCGGCCAAGCTGCTGACCTCCGGCCGCTCCAATGAGATCTTCCCGGACATCCCGCTCGACTCGCGGGTCAACGGCCGTGTGGAGATTTACAGCATCTTCGGCGTGCTGCGTAACGCGGACCGCACCATGCTGCAGGGCGCCAACGTCATCGTGGCCAACCCACCCAACGACCCGCGTGTGGCAGTCACCATTCTTTCGCTGGGCGACTCGTTTGCCACTCGCGGCGATATCGCAGCGCGCATTGAGCGCATGCGTGCGGCCGGGCCCGAATTCGGTGGTTTCCTGCTGCAGGACCACTTTGCCACCATGGGGCAAATCTCGATTTTCCAGCGGCCAGAGATGGTGCCGCCTGGCATTGGCCTTACCTTCCTGCTGATCTACGACGAGGGCAAGGCCAGCGAGCGCCGGCAGCGCATTACGGTCAAGGCGGTCAAGACCGAGATCCGCAAATACACGGTGATCGTCAACGGCCAGGCCACCACGTTTGATGCGCAGCTGTCGGTGATCGAGCTGATGAACCCGCTCACGCTGGACTTTCCCGGCTCGCCCCCTGACATCTTCTTCACGCGGGCCGCCAACAAGACGCTGTTTCGGGAGACCACCTTTGTCGACGCGGGCGTGTTCTACAGCGCCGGCCGGCTGGAGCTGCCCTGCGGGATCAACGATACCTTCGTCAAGCTCCCGACCATCTACACCCAGGTGGTGCCCAACAACCGGACCGAGTCCAACCTGGTCGACCAGCGGCCCAGCTCGCGCTACACCGTGGTGCTGGCCGAGTCGCCCCGGCGCGTGGAAGTGGGCATCACGCCGCACACCAAGCAGATCGTCATCGGCGAGAACAACGCGGGCAAGAACTTTGTCGAGCGCCTGTTCCCGCTGCCGCAGCCCGGCCTGACCTTTATCGACTTCTTCACGCTGGGCCAGCGCTACACGGCACGGGATGACGGCACCGGCCGTATCACCGGCTCTGGCGGCGGTGCTGTCAGCCACCTGACGGGTGACCTGAGCCTCACCACCAACGCCATCCCCGATATCGGCAGCAGCATCGCCATCACCTGGGGCACCAAAGATGCCTATACCGACCGCTCGGGCCAGGGCGCCAATGTGCGTATGCCCGAGCTGGTCATTACGCTCGACGCCGACAACGACTCCGACCAGGCCAAGCCAGGGACCATCGTTGTGCGCTACACCAGCCAGAACGTGATCCGCACCTTTGCCGAGGACGGCAACGGCGCGCTGACGGGCGATGCGACGGGCGTGGTGGACTACCCCAGCCGCACGCTGGTGGTGCACCCCAAGTACATGCCAGACCCGGGCGCCGAGATGGAGATCACCTACGAGATCGACGGCACCATCACCGAGTACTTCCCCGGCCTCTCGCCGGACGCGGGCGGCTTCATTGCGATGACGCTGACCCAGCAGCCCACTGCCAAGTCGGTGGTGGTGCAGTGGGCGACGGCGCGGGCGGTGTCCAACACCTCGGGCGGCAACCTGACGACCACCACTGCCAACAAGGACACCACGGCCACCTATACCTACAAGCCTGTGCCCGAGTATTACGAGCCCGCGCCGGCCGCCGTGCTGCCGCCAGCCATTGGCTACAAGCCTGGCTACATCCCGATCATGTCTTCTTGAGCGACCGACCATGGCTATTCAAACCAAAGTACTCCCGTTCACCGTCAAGACCACCACCGGGAAAAGCTCCACGCTTTCGACCGAGACGGGCACGACCAACGACGGCCGCATCGTGGCCATCAGCAAAGCTACCGACGACGGGCTGGGCAATTTCCTGACCGGCCTGGGCAACGTCAACTATGTCGGCAAGCAGCTCAACATCAAGGTGGTGGACTTCACCAGGTCGACCGAGAGCTATAAGTCCGACCACCAGGACGCGGCCGAGTTCGAGCGCACGGTGGCCGATGGTGAAGGGTCGAGCAGCTCGGACTCCAGCAAGGGCGGCTCCTACGGCACCGCCTCGGTGGGCGAGCAGATGCTGGCCAGCTCCTCGGTCATGGTGCGGTACCGCACGGGCGCCGGCGTGCCGCTGTCCAAAACCATGAGCTATGTGATGCCCGCCGTGACGCTGGACCTGTGCCCGCTCACCACCGACCGGATCGTGGCCGGCTCGGTCATGTTCCGCTGGATGGCGACCACCTATGTGGACTTCGAGGGCGTGATCTACCGGGGGCGCACCGACACCCAGCCGGGCACCATCAGCGGCTACATCGATTACGCGGGCGGCACTGTCCTCATGACCGACTACGTGGTGGGCGGCACCGGGCCCGGCGACTTCCAGCTGATATCGCTGTGGACGCAAAAGGGCCAGTGGACGACGGCAAGCCTGTTTTTCAACACCGAGTCTGCGCCGCTGCGCGCCGGGCCTGGCGGCTTCGTGCTGACCGTCAACGACACCAAGGGCAACCTGCTCACCGCCAACGTCGACAACCAAGGCAACATCACCGGCCCGCACATGCGCGGCAAGGTGGTGTTTGCACGCGGCAGCGTTGCCCTGCAGACGGGCGACTTCGTCCTGGCCGCCGAGCTGACAGACGCGGACAAGGCCGAGTGGTGGTACAGCGCGGGCGACGTCGGCGCGGTCGAGGCGGGCAAGATCTGGCGGCCGTGGCCCGTCGACCCGACCACGCTGCGCTACAACGCGGTCACCTATGTCTACCTGCCGGTCGATGTCAACCTGACGGGCCTCGATCCGGCTGCGCTGCCCTCTGATGGCCTGGTGCCTTTTGTGCGCAGCGGCGATTCGGGCTGGATCGGCACCGAGTATGGTGGCACGGCGTTTTTGCCCACCATTGGCATGACCTACAGCCTGGGCCATGAGCGCATGTCCCATATCCACGTGCTGGGCGAGGATGGCGCGGAGATCTTCACCGGCTTCGAGGCGGACCTGGATGCCGGCACCGTCACGTTCAACGACTTGACCGGCTACCCCGCGCAGGTGCGCGTGATTGGCCGGGTGAGTGTCTATCTGCGGGTCTCCAAGGTGCTGATCAATGGTGAGGTGCACTTCACCACGCCGATTGGCTATGCCTTCCCTGCAGGGGCGGTATTCAGCAGCGCGCTGCGCCAGGGCGATCGCTATGCACGGGTGACCCGTGTCTACACGCAAAAGAGCTGGGATGGGGTGACCTGGTACGACGGCCTGGATCCAGCCATTGGGCCAGCAGCTGCAAAGTATGACCACGACGCTTACGCCATCGAGGTGACCAACCTGGGCGCCATCAGCCAGCGCTGGGCGCTCAGGTTCAAGGACAGCCAGAACTATGAGATGTACGGCCAGAAGTCCGGCCTGGTCGGCACCTTCAACATCAACACCGACGCCAAGCCCCTCAACCGGGCAGCGGGCGCGCCTTACGTGCACATCAAGGCGCTGGGCTTTGGCGCGGGTGGCTTCATCCCCAACAACACGGTTTTTATCGACACCGTGGGCGCAGAGGCGCAGATCGCCTGTGTGCGCTGCGTGATGCCTGGCACGCCAGCCGGCATCGAGGACAACTCCATTTTTGTGCAGTACGGCGATGTCGGCCGCGCGCCTGAATCCACCCTTTAAGACTTCGAGGAAATCACACCATGGCAAACATTCCAGTCAAGTGGGCGCACAGCGGCATGCGCGGCGCCCCTGTCATCAGCGGCGTGGCCGGCTCGCTGATCGGTGCGCTGCGCACCTTCCTGATCACCGGCTTTGCGCCAACTGCAGCCGTGTCGGCCACAGCTTTGGATGGCATCGCTACCATCATGCTGCCCAGCGGCCAGAGCTTTGATGAGCATGCTGTGGTGCTGCTCGCGGGGGCTACCACCTCCGGCTTCAATGGCGAAGAACGCGTGCTCACCACGGCAAGCGACCGCATCACCGTGGCCACAACTGCGGCCAATGGCCCGATTGCGGGCAGCATCACCGTTCGCTATGCGCCGGTGGGCGGCTGGGAAGAAGTCCTCTCCAAGACCAACGTGAGCGTTTTCCGAAGTGCTGACCCTACGGGCACCCGTATGTTCCTGCGCGTGGACGACACCAATGCACTGTTTGCACGGGTGGTTGGCTATGAAACCATGGCGGATGTGGATACAGGCACTGGGCCCTTTCCCACGCCCTTCCAGATGTCTGGGGGCGGCTACTGGCATAAGTCAACAACAGCTGGAGCAGCCGCAGTACGCTGGAAGATGTCCGGCGATGGTAAGTTCTTCAATCTGGCAATTTGCCCCTACGTTGGCTCAAGTTCTGGAGATCCCACTGCTGCTCCAGCACGAGGATTCGGTGATCCGATTATTCGGTCTCCTTCTGGCGACGCATGGAGCTGCGTGCTCTCGGTCTCAGGAACTTCCAGCTCTAATGGATCGTTTGCCACTGGGGCGTTTGATGCCAGCTCAACCTCCAGCATAGCGTCGGGCGCAACCTTTTGTCCCCGAGGTTTCTCTGGCTTGGGATCGTCCGCCTTGATAGACATCCGGCCTTTTTCTGGCACAAGGTCGTCTTTTTCCGGTGCGGATAGTTTTATGGGGGCTCTGCCCAGCAGCATCGACGGGGAAATCAAGACTGCCGGTGTGTTTGGGCTGGAGCAAGGGAGCGCGGCAGCCCCGCCTCGCATGGTCATCCCGGGTGTTTATTTCATTCCGCAGTCTGGGGCGATAGGCGTGCTAGCTGATGGGGACATTCTTCAAGGGTCCGGAGTGATGACAGGGAAGCGCTTGCTGGTGATAAGTACTGGCGGCACCAGTGGCTCATCAGCCGGCAGGTACCTGGTGGACATCACTGGCCCCAATTGGAGAAGCTGATGGCTATCCTCAGCTTGCTTACATCTCCGCTACCTTTGCCAGGTGCAATACAAGGCCTGCCAGCCCCCAAATACACGGGGCTTGCCCAGCAACCCATACCTGGGCGTCTTGCCCAGGATTTTCGGCTGGTCGGAGACACCACGGGAGTGATCAATGACCGCGTCATGCTCAAGACCAGCCCCAGCGCGCCCGAGGTGCCCATGGCCAGCGCCCGCGTTTGGGCGCTGCGCCTGGCTGATGGCTACAAGGCCTGGGAAGGCTTTTCCGACGCGCTGGGGTACTACCACGCCACCGGCCTGGAGGTGGGAGTGGCCTACCAGGTCACCGCCATTGACCTGACGGGCGAACACAAATGCACCGCTGGCGGCCCTGTGGTCGCAGTAAAGGCTTGAGATGGCCACCTTTGAGATCACAGTGGAACACCGCAAGGCGCGCAATCAGGCCAGCATCACGCTGGCCGACACGGGCCCCAATCCGTCCAGCATCAAGCTGTACAGCGAGCGCAATGGCACGTTGATGGCGGTGCGCACGCTGGCCAAGCCCTGCGGCGTGTTGACGGCCGAGGGCTACATCAGCCTGCAGACCTCGGCCGCCAATGACCTGGCCTTGATCACCGGCACCCCCACCTGGGGCGAGTGGTGCGACGGCAACGGCAACAAGATCAATGGCGGCGCGGTGACGGCCGCCGATGGCGCGGGCCCGTTTCGGCTCTCGGGCGCAGCCAACGGCATGGTGTATGAGGGCGGCGTAGTGCTGCTCAAGACGCCGGCCATCATCCGGTAGGCGCTGTGGCCGATATCGAGGGGAAACTGCTCTTCACCGCGCCTGCAGACGGCAGCGGCCGGCTGGTGTTCGGCTATGAGGGCGATTCGAGCGCGGCGCCTGGTGCTGAGCTGGGGGTGGATGGCGACTTTCCCGAGATGGATGGTGTCACCACCCTGGTCATTGCCTACGACATGGCGGTGGACGGCGACTTTCCAGCGATGGAAGGGGATGTGGGCCTGCAGTATGACTCGGGGGTTTTTAGAGGCACCCGGGTAGGCCTGGAGCTCTCCTGGCAGGAAGCTGTGCCCGTCGAGGCCCGCCTGGCCACGGCCTGGCAGGTCAGCGAAGCGCACGCTGCGCGCCTGGCCACCAGCTGGCGGGAAGCAATCCCGCTGGCCACCCGGGTCGATGCTGTCTGGCAGGAGACCGAGCGTCTGCAGGCCCGGCTAGCCACCACCTGGCAGAACGCCGTGCCGCTCAGCACCCGCCTGGCTTTGGCCTGGCAGGAGACCATCCGGCTGGAGTCGCGCCTGGCCACCGACTGGCAAGAGGCCGTGCCAGTCAGTACCCGCCTGGCCTCGGCCTGGCAGGAGACGCTGCACCTGAGCGCCCTGATGGATGCCAGGTGGCAACAGGCCATCCCGACCCGCACCGAGTTACGCACCAGCTTCGGTGATGGCCGGCTGGTGGCCAGGCGCCTGGATGCGCGCTGGCAGGAGGCCACCTGGCCGCGCTCGGGCGTGTCGCTGCCCCCGGTGATCGCCCCGCCTGAAAAAGAGCTTTGCTACGACCCGGCCACTGTGGCGCGCCTGGTGTTTTCCGAGGCCAGGGATGGAACGGGCAAGCTGGTTTTTGTTTGCCTGCAAAAGGGCACCGAGCTGCCTCCTGCGCTGGTAGTGGTCCCTTCTCTTAGGACTTACATCATGTTCAATGAAATTGAGGTGCGCCGGGCCGATAGCTTGTCGGGCGACCCGCTGCCGTGCCAAGGCATCAATATGCAGCTGGACCGCAGCTCGTGGACCTGGACGTTTTCCGCCGAGTTCCACCATTCGGTGGGCGACGCCGTCACGCCTGGCGCCAATGGAGAGCCAGTCGAGCTCGATGTGCGGGTCAATGGCACCCACTTTCGCCTGCAGTCCGAGAAAAAGGGCTGGCGCAATGCGTTTCCAGAGCGCGTGGTCAAGATCTCGGGCCGGGGCAAGTCGGCGCTGCTGGCCGCGCCTCATGCGCCCGAGACAACCTATACCAATGCCATGGCGGCTTCGGCCCAGCAGCTCATGTTGGACGCGCTCACGATCAACAACGGGGCAAGCCTGGGCTGGCAGCTCGATTGGCAGCTCACCGATTGGATCGTGCCTGCCGGCGTCTGGATGCACCAGGGCACGTCCATGAGCGCCGTCGCCGAGATTGCCTCGGCCGTGGGTGGCTACATCCAGCCGCACAACACCGAGAAAATGCTACGCGTGCTGCCGACCTGGCCCAAGGCCTGGTGGGATTGGGACCAGCTCACGCCTGATTTTGAGCTGCAGCCTGGTGCGTTTGAGGTGGTCGATAGCGAGTGGAACTACAAGCCCGCCTACAACCGGGTTTTCGTCAGCGGCGAGAACCAGGGCCACTTTGGCGACTACAGCATCCGGGGCACAGCTGGCGACCTGCTCAAGCCCATGGTGACCCACCCGCTGCTGACCTCCATTGACGCGGTCATGCAGCGCGCCAGTCATGAGCTGTCAGACACCGGGATGCTGATCACTGACCAGCTGACCATGCCAGTGCTGCCCCAGACCGGACTCATCGTGCCGGGCAAGGTCCTGCGCTATCTGGATGACAACAACGTGTGGCGCCTGGGAATAGTGGACTCGGTCAACCTGCAGTCCCAATTCCCCGTGCTGACCCAAGCTCTAGGAGTGCGCAGCCATGCCTAACCTGTATACGCAAATCAAAGAGATCCTGGCCCCAGGGCGCAGGGAGATTGCCAAGGCCGTGAGCCTGGATGACGGGATTGTGATCCTGGAGCTGCCAGGCGGCGGCCGCATCCGTGCCCGTGGCCAGGCTGAGATGGGCAAGAAGTACTTTGTCCAGGAGGGAGTGATTCAGGGCAACGCCCCAGACCTGCCAGTTGTGACCGGCACGGTCTAAAAAAGACGGGCGACCTGGTCAAGTGCGCTAACACTTGGCCAAGCCCCCAACATGCAGAGCAAGCTGCAAGCTAGGCGAAGACCCGCCACTCTCGCGAGAGCGGGGATAAGCCTAACAGACTTTTAAACGTTTAAAGGCTTGCAAATGCTGGATATCAGATGTGGCCAATGCCACCGAAAATTAGCCGAGGGCACCTACTTGCTTCTGTCGATTAAGTGTCCACGCTGCGGAACCTTGAATTTACTGAGGGCCGAGAGTCCCACACCAGAACGCCCAGGAGCGTCTATTTATAGGGAGTCCTCCAGTGACTGCTCCAATCGTTCCTTGGATCGGCGGCAAGCGCCGTCTCGTTGACCTGCTGCTGAACAGGTTTCCCCCTCATAGCTGCTATGTCGAGGTCTTTGCCGGTGGCGCGGCCGTCTTCTTTGCCCGGGCGCCGGCAGACGTCGAGGTGCTGAACGACGTCAACGGCGACCTGGTTAACCTCTACCGGGTGGTCACACACCACCTAGAGGAGTTTGTCCGGCAGTTCAAGTGGGCACTGACCAGCCGTCAGGTCTTTAAATGGCTGCAGGAGACCCGGCCCGAGACGTTGACCGATGTCCAGCGGGCGGCCAGGTTCTTTTACCTGCAGCAGCAGAGCTTTGGTGGCAAGGTGTCAGGTCAGACCTTTGGCACTGCCACCACCGCGCCTGCGATCAATCTCCTGCGGATCGAGGAGAACCTGTCGGCTGCACATCTGCGCCTGGCCAGCGGTACTTATATTGAGCAGCTGGACTGGACATCCTGCATCGACCGCTATGACCGGCCACACAGCTTGTTCTACCTAGACCCGCCATATTGGGAGACCGAGGGCTACGGCGTCCCGTTCGAATGGGACCAGTACGAGCTCATGGCCAAGAAGCTCAAGGCCATCAAGGGCAAGGCTGTGGTCAGCATCAACGACCATCCTGCGATCAGGGAGTGCTTTCAGGGCTACGACATGGAGGCGTTGAAGCTTGACTACACCGTGGGCGGTGGTGCGAATCGGGTGGAGCGAGGGGAGTTGGTGATTTACAACTGGGACCGACAGGCAGAGCCTGCTGGACTTTTTTAAAGATTGGCTGCTCTCGGTGCCAAAGGCGGCGCAAATTGTGTGCCAAAGGCAGCGCAAATTTTCCCCAAAGCGCGCGCAACGCAATTGGCGGCGTAAGATCAGTGCATAGCTGGCTGCAAAGGCTGCGTGAAAGGTATGGGTATTAAATGATATTCATTCTCAACTGGTTTATGATCCCGCCATCGAGAGCGTCAGCCACAGCGCGGCTCTTTGCATCCGTTTCATCGTGGGGCGACCCGGGACCTCAGCGTCTCCAAGGTCGTTTTTGCTAGCCACCGGCAGGCCCTTGCGGTCTGTCAGCCAGCCAAGCTCTTTTCTCCACGCACTCGATGGCCCATGCGGTCTGTGTATCGATGTCCCATTCCTCCGCTTCTCCCAACCCATCTTCCAGCCCAGTGGCCGCGCAGGCGCCTCGCGACCAGGAGCACCAGCGCGGACTGCACCAGATCGATGCCACCATCGTCTCGCTGCAGCGCCCGTCGCCCCACACCTTGCGGGTGGGCATGCATCTGGGCGATGTCGGCAACGACCCGGTCTGGGATGAGGCGAATGTGGCTTTCCGTGTGTACCCGGATCTTCAGGCACCTGCGGTCTCGCGCGTCTATACCGTGCGAAGCTTTGCGCCGCACAGCCGCTGCGCCGAGTTTGATGTGGTGATGCATGGCGGCGACAGCCCCATGATGCGCTGGGCCGCGCAGGCTGCCATTGGCCAGCAGGTACGGCTGACAGGCCCCCGCGTCAACATCGTGCTGCCCGACGCCAAGGGCCGGCCTGTGGCGCTGTTTTGTGATGATTCGGGCCTGCCCGCGCTCTACTCGATCTTGCAACGCTGGCCCGCAGGGCTGGGCGGCGTAGGCTGGATTGCCAGCGACGATCTGCATGGGATTGCAGAGCTGCCACGGGTGGCTGGCCTGCAGCTGCAGCGCTTGCCAGGGCATGGGCGCGACCCGTTGCTGCAGCAGGCGCGCCAGTTGGCGGGCGCAGCTGGCCATGTGATCTGGGGCGCGGGTGAGCGCGATGAGATGCGCGCGATGCGCAAATACTTCCAGTCGGAGCTGGGCATGGACAAGGCCGATGTGTCGATTGCTGGCTACTGGAAGCGTGGCGCGAGCAATACCGAAATCGATGCCGAACGCCAAAGCGCGTACCAAAAATTCACCGCCGCTGGCGGCAAGCTGGCGGACTGGGATGACCTGGGGATTGCGATTTAACGCCAGGGCGATGTAAGCACGCGCCAGCCGCATTCACCCACCGGGCGAGCGGCCCGGTTTTTTATCGGCGGATGGGCGCTGGCGCTGCTTGGCAAGTGACTGCCCAATACATTGAATTGCGCGGTGCTTCGCGGCACAATCGCGCTTTTTGCCCTGCACTGCAGGCGCGCGTTCTTCCCGCTCTCTGCTGCCCATGTCTGAACTCGATCTTTCGCTGGTGTTTCTGTTTGCGCTGTCGGTCATTACCTTGCTGATCACCCCGGGCCCCGTGACCTTGCTGGTGGCCCGAGCGGGCCTCGTGGGCGGCATGCGCCATGCGTTTGCCACCATTTGTGGCACCAACCTGGCATCGCTGGTGCTGATTTTTCTGTCGGCGCTGCTGATCAAGGGCTTGCTGGTTATCGATGAATCTGCGTTCAAGCTGGTGCGCCTGGCCGGCTGCCTCTACATTGTCTGGATTGCCTGGGGCATGATCCGCGACGCCTGGGTGATGGATGCCCAGCCCGGCAGGGCCATGACTGCGGAACCGGCCACCGGCAGCCAGCAAGGCGGCTTCAGCCAGGGCTTTATCCTTGGTGTCTCCAACCCCAAGGACATCATTTTCTTTGCCTCGTTCTTGCCTCAGTTCATGGGCGTGTTGCCTGCGCCCGACCACAGCCTGGCGGTGCTGACCGTTGTCTGGGTGGTGCTGGATTTCAGCATGCTGGGCCTCATTGCGCTCCTGGTGCGCAGCTTGATTTCGCCCGCCCGCGAAAAGCGCATCTTGCTGGTGGCCTCCTGCCTGCTGCTGGCCATTGGCGTTGCCGGGTTGGGCTATGGGCTCTATGACCTGCTGGCTTAGGTCTGCCTAAATCCTGCACCACTTCTTCGCTGATACCAAGCCAACAGGCCTGCTACATGCAGGCCTGTTTTTTTATGTCTGCACACTGCTTGGCGGGGACTCAGCGGCTGTCCACTGGCTGTGCAGGCTCTGCCTCATGGGCGGGCGCGGGGCGGCATACCGGCAGCGGTGCAGGTGCTGGCAAGCCAGCGGCCAAGGTCTTGTCATAGGCCTGGATGCGGCGGCGCTGCTCGGCCAGGGCCTGGGGGTCCAGATCGGCGCTGCATGGGGGCAGGGTGGGCGCAGCGGCCAGCGCGGAGGCAGCTTCTGATGCAGCCGGTGCTGCGGCTATCGGTGGCGCTGGCCGCTCGGCCGCGCGTTTTTCTTCGGCGGCCTGCTTTCTGGCAGCGGGTGAGACAGCAGGGTATGCGGGTGCAACGGCGGCTGTAGCGGGTGCCGCAGGTGCTGGCATCGGCGGCGCTACTGGCGTAGGCGCGGCTGCCGGCGGCATGCGGCGCTCTGCCTGCGGGGCGGGTGCGATGGCTGGCGCGGGTGCGGTATTGGCGCTGCTCGCGCCTGCGCCAGCAGAAGCGGGGGCAGGCGGGGGCGCCGCATCGGCGGCAGAGCTTGCTGCTTGGCCCATGGGCGCCACTTCGCTGCGCATCTTGGCGCTGTCGGGGCTCGCCGCCCTGTCGGCGGCGGTGGGTGCGGCGGGTGCGCTAGGTGGTGGAGGCGGTGCCGATGCAGCGCTGGGCGCGCTGTCCATCTGCGGCGCCTCCAGCTGCGGCGCGCCGGGCTCATTCAGGTGCTGCAGCGCCAGCCAGCTGACCAGGCCAATGGCAGCCAGGCTGCCCAGGGCCTGCAGCCACCAGCGGCGGTCATTGGCGGCCTCGCCCCGGAAGTGCTGGCCTGGCTGACCGGGGCTGTCCAGATCGGTAGGCGTAGCGGCTGGTCCGGGGCCCTGTGCGGCTTTGGCGCGCGCATGGGCCAGGATCTGCGCCGTGCTGGCGTCACTCGGGCCGGCGTCCTGCGCGCTGGCCTCGCAGTACAGGTCGACCAGGGCATCGGGCCGCTTGGGGTCTTGCGGTGTGTTCATGCGGTCACCTCGATGGCCTGGCGCAGTTTGGCGCGGGCATAGCGCAAGCGGCTTTTGGCGGTTTCCTGGGTCACCTGCGTAGCCGCGGCAATGTCGGCCACCGACATATCGGCCTCAGCCTGCAGCAAAAAGGCCTCGCGCTGTTCGGGCGGCAACTGGGCCAGGGCAGCGAGCAAAGCACGCGCCAGGTCCTTGCGGCCTTGCAGGCGCTCGGGGTCAAAGCCGGAGTTGGCAAACAAGGTCTCGGCCAGGCGCATGCCTTCGCTGTCCTCTTCATCGAGGCTGCGGTGGGCTTTGTGGCGGCGCCAGTGGTCCACCAGTTTGTGGTGGGCCAGGGTAAACGCCCAGGTCGTGAACTGCGCCTGGGGTTGGTAGCGCTGGGCGCCATCGACCACGGCAAACCAGGTCTCCTGCGCCAGGTCATCGGCGAGCGCAGCATTGCCGGTATTGCGGAAAAAATAGCGCCACAGGCGCTGGCTGTGGCGTTGGTAGAGCTGCTCAAACGCCGCGACTTGGCCGCCGGCGTAGGCCAGCATCAGCGCTTGGTCGTCTTGCAGTGCATCTACCATGCGGCAGATTATGCAAAAGCCTGCGCCCGCTGGTGGCCCATGTGGAGAAAATCGCACGCCGCAGCACGGCGATGCCTGCGGCTGCTGGCCCTCAATAGGCAGGCGGATCAGGTACATAGCCAGAGGGCGATGCCGGAAAGGGGCGGGGCGCCGGCTGCACGGCGGGCTGCGGCGCGCGGATGACGCCCTGGGCCACCAGGTTGGCATAGCTGTCGTAGCGTATGCGGATGATCTGCGCCGGGCTGCTGCTGGCGCTGTGGAACTCGGTGGTCCGTGTGGCGGAGCGCTCCAGCGCGCCATGGCCGGTGCCCAGGCGCGGTGCCACCGGCGTGGGCGCGGCGGCCGGCGCGCTGGCCTGGCGCGATTCTGCGGCGGCCGAGGCACTGAGGGCCGCAGATGCCGCAGGAGCGGCTGTGGGCGGCTGCACCGAGGCGCTGGGCATCGCAGGCGCTGCACTATCGGCGATGCTGGCTTCGGCAGCCGGTGCCGTGCTTTTTTGCGCGGCACTGTTGCGTGCGATCGGGGGCTGGGGCAGGGGGGCGCGCTCGCGGAACACCGCGACGCCGATCACGCCGATATCTCGCGGCCGGCCGGTGCGTGCGGCATAAGCGTCTTCGCTGTGCGAGAAATAGAAGGCCGCCACCTGCTGGTCGCTCTTGCGCCAGCCTGCAATGGCCCATTGCTGGCCGCTGCCCAGCACATAGCCATCGTCGGGCACGGCTGCGGCGGCCTGGCCGCTGATGGCGTTGATGCCATCAATGCTGAGCACGGCCAGGATGCGGCCCCGGCTGCGGTTGTTGATATCGACCGCATAGCTGCTGCCCGGCTGGCCCGCCACCCAGTATTCGCCCTGGTGGTAGTACAGCGGCAGGCGCTGGCCGCTGCTGCGGTCAATGATCTGCACATCGGCCAGCTGGCTGGCCTGTGCGGGCAGGCTGCCCAGCAGGATGCTGGCAAGCAGGGCCCATGCGGCCAGTGCGTGGAGGGTACGGGGCTTGCGTGCGCGGCACGAAGCAGGGGCGGGGGGGAGGATGGTGTGCATGGCAGGGCGCTGCAGAAGTGGTGGTCTGCCCTGAATCGCGCTGCCCGCCCGCAAGGGGTTAAAAGGCCCCGCCCGCAATCGTATTTATTTGTAAGTCGCCTTGGCAGGTGCTTTCGCAGGCGCTCCCACGGCGCCTGCGCTGCAACCGCGCTTACTTCTGCGTGACCAGCGAGCAGGTGCTCTTGGACAGCGGCTGGAAGGCCTGTTCGCCCGGGATGGTGTCGAGGATCTTGTAGTAGTCCCAGGGGCCCTTGGATTCCTTGGGGGTCTTCATCTGCACCAGGAACATGTCATGCACCATGCGGCCATCCTCGCGCACATAGCCGTTTTGCGAGAACATGTCGTTGATCTTCATGGTCTTGAGCTGCTTGGTCACGGCCAGGCCGTCGTCGGTGCCCGCCGCCTCGATGGCCTTGAGGTACTGGGTGACGGCCGAGTAGACACTGGCCTGGTTCATCGAGGGCATCTTCTTCATGCGGGCCTGGTATTTTTTGGCCCATTCGCGCGAGGCATCGTTGCGGTCCCAGTAGAAAGCGGTCGCAAAGGTCAGGCCCTGGCCCAGCTCCAGCCCCATCGCATGGGCATCGTTGATGTAGATCAGCTGGGGCACAAAGGTGAGGTTCTTGGTCATGCCAAACTCACGCGCCGTCTTGATGGAGTTGACGGTGTCCTGCGTGGCATTGGCCAGCGCGATCACCTGCGCCTTGCTGACCTGGGCCTGCATCATGAAGGACGAGAAATCGCTGGCATTGAAGGGGTGGTAGACGGTGCCCAACACCTTGCCGCCTCCTTCCTTGACGAAGTCGGTGACCGTGGCTGCCGTTACCTTGCCGTAGGCGTAATCGACGGCCACGATGTACCAGTCCTTCTTACCCTGGGCCAGGATACTTTGCACCGCCGACTTGCCCAGCGAGTACGAATCGACCGTGTAGTGGATCGAGGTGGGGCCGCAGAATTCATTGGTCAGCCCGGTGGACAGTGCGCCCGTGCTGATGGCGACCTTGCCGCGCTCCTTGGCCATCGTGAACACCGCCCCGGCGATGGCCGAGTTGTTGATGTCGACGATCATGTCCACACCTTCGGCATCCCACCACTGGCGTGCCTTGGTGCCGCCGATATCGGCCTTGTTCTGGTGGTCGGCAAAGACCACTTCCACCGGCTTGCCCAGTACCTTGGCGCCAAAGTCTTCGACCGCCATCTTGGCCGCCTCGACCGAGCCTTTGCCGCCCGAGTCTGCGTACTGGCCCGACATGTCGCTGAGCACGCCGATCCTGACTTTGTCATCGGAGATGCCGGCGGCCTGGACGGCCAAGGTGGCGCATGCCAGCAAGCTGGCAGCAGCGGTGGATGTGCGAAGGGTCATGCTTGTCTCCTGTCTGTTTTTTGTCGTCGTTGGCAGTGCCCGGCTTTGCTGCAGCGCGGCCCAAGCCTGTGCAGGCATTATCAAAAGCGATGTCGCGGGCGATCACGGTGCTTCCCCTAAGGCGCTGGGCAAACCAGTCCCATCTGCGACAAAATGCAAGAATGCTGGCTGCAGCCTGCTGCTGTCTCAGTCATTCGGCTTGAAAGGCCCCGATGGATTCCTCGCACCCCAACCCTGCCCCTTTTGAACCCATGCCACTCAACGCGATGAAGCTGCTGGTCTTGCTGGTGCTGGTGCTCAGCACCTTCGGCGGCCTGTACTGGGCGCCCGAGATCGATGCGATCTGGGGCAATGGCACGGCCTACCTCTATGGGGCATCGGTGCTGCCGGTGCTGTATGTGCTGCTGGTTGCCGGCTACGCCTTGTACATGCACCGCCATCCGGAGAAAGACGTGCAGGTTGCCCGCAGTCACCATGGCACGAAACCATAAGTTCTTTGTGCTGTACCTGCTGGGCCTGGGCTGCTTCATCGGCCTGGTGGCCTGGGCCGAGCGCGCCGGTCTGTCGCGCCAGTGGATCGGCCCGCTCTTTCTGTTTGTGCCGGTGATGATGTATGCGGCCATTGGCGTCTGGGGGCGCACGGCCGATTCGGAGGAGTACTACGTCGCTGGGCGCCGCATTCCGCCGCTCTACAACGGCATGGCCACTGCGGCCGACTGGATGAGCGCGGCGTCCTTTTTATCGCTGTCGGGCGCGCTGTATTTGCAGGGCTTTGCCGGCACCAGCCAGCAAGCCGGGGGGCTGGCCTACCTGCTGGGCTGGAGCGGCGGCTTTGTGCTGGTGGCGCTGCTGATTGCGCCGCAGCTGCGTGCGCTCAATCTCTACACCTTGCCCGATTTTTTCCAGCTGCGTTATGGCGGGCGCTGGCCGCGCGTGATTGCCGCTGTCGCTGCGGTGATGTGCTCGTTTTCCTATGTGGTGGCGCAGATCTATGCGGTGGGCCTGATCGCCTCGCGGCTGACCGGCGTGCAGTTCGAGATCGGCATCATGCTGGGGCTGGGCGGCGTGCTGGTCTGCTCCTTTCTGGGCGGCATGCGTGCCATCACCTGGACCCAGGTCGCGCAGTATGTGATGATCCTGCTGGCCTTTCTGATTCCGGTCTCCTGGCTGGCCTACCAGCGCCTGGGCAGCCCGGTCGCCGCCGTGGCCTACACCCAGGATCTGGGCAAGATCGCCGAGTACGAGAAGGGGCTGCTGAGCGATTCGGCCGAGCGCGATGTGGAGCTGGTGTTTTTGCAAAAGGGCATGCTGTATGAATCGCGGCTGCGCAATATTCCCGCCGCACTGGAGGCCGAGCGCACGCGCCTGCAGGAGAAGGTGCAGCAGCTGCGCATCAGCAATGCTGACCTGAACCAGGTGCTGGCCGCCGGGCGGGAGCTGGCAGCGCTGCCGCAGGACGAGACCAGCGCGCGCGAGCTGTGGACGGCGGCGATGCGCGAGAACTATGCCCGCGCCCAGCCGCTGGGCGGCATGCCGCAGCACACCTTGCCCTATGCGCCGATGCTGGGCTCGGAGCAAAGCGCGCAGGAGCAAGAGAGCCTGTCGCGGCGCAACTTCATGGCGCTGATGTTCTGCCTGATGCTGGGCACCGCCGGCCTGCCGCATTTGCTCACCCGCTACTACACCTTGCCCAGCCCGGCTGCCGCGCGCAGCTCGGTGGTCTGGACCTTGTTCTTTGTGGTGCTGCTCTACACCAGTGCGCCCGCGCTCGCCGCCCTGGTCAAGCTGGAGGTGATGCAAGGCCTGGTGGGCAGCCATTTCGATGCGCTGCCGGCCTGGATTGCGCAGTGGACACGCATGGACAACGCCTTGCTGTCGATCGAGGATGTGAACGGTGACGGCATTGTGCAGTGGGGCGAGATCCACCTGGGTGCCGACCTGATCATGCTGGCCACGCCCGAGCTGGGCGGCCTGCCATTTGTGGTCTCGGGCCTGGTGGCGGCCGGCGGGCTGGCCGCTGCGCTATCGACAGCCGATGGTCTGCTGCTGACCATCAGCAATGCGCTGGTGCGCGATCTCTACCTGGTCGAGCGGGGCAAGTCGGTCACGCCGCAGCAGCGCGTGATTCTGTCCAAGTTCACCTTGCTGCTGGTGGCGCTTGCGGCCGCGGCCGTCGCCTCGGTGCGCAGCTCGGGCATTTTGGTGCTGGTGTCGGCCTCGTTCTCGATCGCTGCAGCGGCCTTTGTGCCAGCCATGCTGCTGGGCCTGTACTGGCGCGGCGCTACGCGGCGGGGCGCTGTCTGCGGCATGGCTGCGGGCCTGGGCATCACCTTGTACTACATGGTCGTCAACATGCCGATCAACAGCCTGGCGCCCGGGGCGCAGGCCTCGGCCCATCTGTGGTGGGGCATCCAGCCCACGTTGGCCGCGGTGTTTGGCGTGCCATTGGGCGTGTTCGTGACCTGGGCGGTGAGCTGCTGCACCAGCCAGTCCGCGCCCCTCGCCAAATAGCCTCCACCAGGCGGGCCCGGATATGAAAAAACTGCACAGGCTGGGCGCCATGTGCAGTTTTTGGGAAGGTGTGGATCACAGGCCAGGGGGCCTGCGTCGCTTAGACCTTCAGCAGTTCCACATCGAACTTGAGCGTGGCGTTGGGAGGAATCACGCCGCCTGCGCCGCGTGCACCATAGCCCAGTTCAGCGGGGATGATCAGCGTGCGCTTGCCGCCCACCTTCATGCCCTGCACGCCTTCGTCCCAGCCCTTGATGACCATGCCGGCGCCCAGGGGGAACACGAAGGGGTCATTGCGGTCCTTGCTGGAGTCGAACTTGGCGCCTTGCTCGCCATTGTTGAAGAGCCAGCCGGTGTAGTGCACGGTGACTTGTTGGCCCTTGGCCGCTTCGGCGCCGGTGCCAACTTCCGTGTCTTCGTACTGCAGGCCGGAGGGGGTGGTGACGGTGGTCATGTAAATCCTTTGTGAGTGCTTTGCTACCAGCAGCGATCATACCCGCCTGCCAAACACAGAGCCCGCACAAGGCGGGCTCCAGGGGGCAAAAAAGGGCTTCGGCGGGCGGGAATTTACTTCTTGGTCTGCGCCGCCACCCAGCGCGTGGCAAAGGCCTGCACGTCGGACAGGCGCTTGAGCAGGTCTTGCCCGGAGGGGGTGACCGTGTAGCCATCGCTGTTGTGGTCGAGAAAGCCGGCCTCGCGCAGCTCCTTGATGCGGGTGTTGAGCGTGTTGGGCGTGATGCCGCCCACGCTGTCTTGCAGCAAGCGGAAGGTCTGGGGATGTCCGTCCCGCAATGCCCAGAGCACACGCAAAGCGTAGCGGCACTCCAACCGCTCGAAGAGCTGGTTGATGGCGGTGTTTTCCTTGGCGCTCATGTAAGGGTCTCCTTGCGCTGTGTTGAGGAGCGAGGCCCAGGCCTTCGCATGCAAATCCACTGAGAGGGTGCGATCGGCGTCGCGGCAACATCTGCTACAAGTTTAATAGCTCTTCAGCCAAGATGTATAGGCGCAGCTGACGATTGGACCCAGGCGGCGGCGGAAGTGTTGTTCAATTGCTACGGTTTTTGAGTGTGCAAAGGCCGTCCGCAAGGCGCTGCAGCGCCGAAGTGGCACCGGTGCGCCGCCGGGCCAGCGCCCGGTTTTGCCGCTGTCTGGCACCCGTCCGGTGCCTGTTTGGTACCTGTCTGGAACTTGTCAGAGGGTGCTGTAGCGCACCACACGCGGGCCCCGGCACAGGCCAAACAGGCGCATACCGGCCTGGTTGGCCACCTGGATGGCGAGCGTGGTGGGCGCGGAGATGGTGGCCAGCACCGGCAGGCCCATGCGGGCGCATTTGCGCACCAGTTCGTAGCTGGCGCGGCTGGTCATCACCACCAAGCCGGGCTGGCCCAGCATCTGCTGGTGCGCCATATGGCCCAGCAGCTTGTCCAGCGCATTGTGGCGGCCTACGTCCTCCAGGGCGACCTGCAATTGCCCGGCCGGCGTGGCCCAGCCAGCGGCATGGACGGCGCCGGCCTGCTGGTTGAGCAGCTGCAGCTGGGGCAGCTGAGAAAACGCCGTCTGCAAGGCCGCCAGGTCCAGGTGCTGGGCCCAGTCGGGCAGCTGCGGCAGTGGCTCGGGCACCAGATCGAGGGCGTCCATCGAATCGATGCCGCAGATGCCGCAGCCAGTACGGCCGGTGAGGGCGCGGCGCCGCTCCTTGAGGCGCACAAAGCAGCGGCTGGCGATCTGCATCTCCACGCTGATGCCCGGTGCTTCCGGGTCCGTGCCGCAGGGCGCCAGCGGCTGCACCTCGATGCCATAGCAGTCGGCTGCCTGGTCGATGATGCCCTCGGACAGCGCAAAGCCCAGCGCAAACACCTCCAGGTCCTGCGGGCTGCACATCATCACCGCATGCGAGATGCCATTGAACACCAGCGCCACCGGCACTTCGGCCGCAACCGCATCCAGCCGCAAAAGCGCGCCCTCAGGCGTGATCACGGTGGCGGGCAGGGGCTGGACGGCGCGGGGCAGATCGGAAGGCATGGCGCTGATTGTGACGCAAAGCGAGTGACGGCGTCTGCGCCGTGGGCAGTCTGCGCCCAAAAACAAACCCCGCCGAGGCGGGGTTGGGTGGGAAGATCCGGATCTTGCGATCCGCAGGTCTTGCAGGGCTGGGCAAGCGCTTAGATGAAGCTGCGCAGCTTGTCCGAGCGGCTGGGGTGCTTGAGCTTGCGCAGCGCCTTGGCTTCGATCTGGCGAATGCGCTCACGCGTCACGTCAAATTGCTTGCCCACTTCTTCCAAGGTGTGGTCGGTGGACATCTCGATACCGAAGCGCATGCGCAGCACCTTGGCTTCGCGCGGGGTCAGGCCATCGAGGATGTCCTTGACCACATCGCGCAGACCGGCCTGCATCGCTGCATCGACCGGCGCCGTGTTGGCGCTGTCTTCGATGAAGTCACCCAGGTGGCTGTCGTCATCATCACCGATCGGCGTTTCCATCGAGATCGGCTCTTTGGCGATCTTCATGATCTTGCGGATCTTGTCTTCCGGGATCTCCATCTTCTCGGCCAGGATGGAGGCATCGGGCTCAAAGCCGAACTCCTGCAAGTGCTGGCGGCTGATGCGGTTCATCTTGTTGATCGTCTCGATCATGTGCACCGGAATACGGATGGTACGGGCCTGGTCCGCAATCGAGCGCGTGATCGCCTGGCGAATCCACCAGGTCGCATAGGTCGAGAACTTGTAGCCGCGGCGGTATTCAAACTTGTCCACGGCCTTCATCAAGCCGATGTTGCCTTCCTGGATCAGATCCAGGAACTGCAGACCCCGGTTGGTGTACTTCTTGGCAATCGAGATCACCAGGCGCAAGTTCGCCTCGATCATTTCCTTCTTGGCATTGCGCGATGCGCGCTCGCCGTCGTTCATGCGCTTGTTGATGAGCTTGAGCTCATCGAGCGGCACAACGACGCGGGCTTGCAGATCGATCAGGTTCTGCTGCAGCTCTTGCACCGGCGGGATATTGCGGCCCATGATGGCGCTCCAGCTGTTGCCCGCTTGCGCTTCCTTCTCGATCCATTGCAGGTTGAGCAGGTTGGCAGGGAACAGCTGGATGAACTTCTCCTGGGGCAGACCGCACTTCTCGACAATGATCTTGCGCAGGGCACGCTCTTTCTGGCGCACGCTGTCGACCTGCTCGCGCAGCATGTCGCAGAGCTTTTCAATGGTCTTGGCGGTAAAGCGGATGGTCATCAGCTCGGCCGACAGCTGGTCCTGCACCTTGGTGTACTGGGACGAGCCGTAGCCGCTCTTGTCATAGGCCGCGTGCAGTTGCTCGAACAGCGACTGCAGCTTGGCAAAGCGCGACAGCGCCTCGTTCTTGAGCTCTTCGAGCTTCTTGGTCAGCGCCTTGGAGCCGCCCTTGCCGTCGTCGTCGTCCTCTTCGTCGTATTCGTCGAAGTCTTCTTCGGCCACGTAGTCGTCGTTTTCGTCGGCGTCGGAGAAGCCGTCCACCACGGTGGAGATGACCACCTTGCCTTCGCGGATCTCTTCGCCCATTGCCAGAATCTCGGCAATGGTCGCGGGCGATGCGCTGATGGCCAGCATCATGTCCTGCAGGCCGCCTTCGATGCGCTTGGCGATTTCAATTTCGCCTTCGCGCGTCAACAGCTCGACCGTGCCCATTTCACGCATGTACATGCGAACCGGGTCGGTGGTGCGGCCGAATTCGGAATCGACCGTCGACAAAGCCGCTTCTGCTTCTTCTTCGGCTTCTTCTTCGGTGGTGGCCGATTGACCGGTGTTGTTCAGCAGCAGGGTCTCTGCGTCGGGCGTCTGTTCGTAGACGGCCACGCCCATGTCGTTCAACATGGAGATCACCACTTCCAGCGTCTCGGCATCGACCAGCTTGTCGGGCAAGTGGTCGGAGATTTCGGCGTTGGTCAGGTAGCCGCGCGTCTTGCCCAGCTTGATCAGCGCTTTGAGGCGCTGGCGGCGGGTGGACATTTCCTCTTCGGTCAGCACGGCTTCGTCGAGGCCGAACTCCTTCATCAAGGCGCGTTCCTTGGCCTTGGAGACCTTCATGCGCAGCGGCTTGACCTTTTCGGTCGGCGCGTCTGGCGATGCGGAGACCTCTACGACCTCTTCGCTGTCGCCCGCGATGTCCTCTTCGATGTCCGAGAAATCGGTATCGTCGATATCTTCATCGCCCTTGTCCTTGGCTTTGGCCTTGGTGGTCTTGGCGGCGGTCTTGCGCGGCGCCTTGGGCTTGTCGTCTTCGGCCTTGGCGGTCTTGGCCTTGGTCGCAGTCTTGGTGGCGGCCTTGGCCTTCACCGGGGTATCTTCTTCGGCGGCTTCGCTTTTCTTGGCGGCACGCTTTTTGGGGGCGCCTGCATTGAGCAGGGCATCGGCTGCCTTGAGCAGTTCGGCCTGGGACAGGCGTTGTTTTTCGGACACGGAGCTAACCTTCTTCGTCGCTGCCTTGGCTGGGGTGGGCGCAGCACTGGCTTTTACGGTTTTGCCTGCTGCAGCAGTCGCGCGTTTGGCCGCCGGTTGGGCGGCAGGGCTGGCTGCTGTAGCTTTGGCACTTTTGGCCGCGCTGGTGGTAGTGGACGACTTGACGGACGACTTCGCGGACTTTGTAGCTGGCATGGACACCCTCAGAGCAAAGAGAACACACAAAGAAAACTGGCAAGCGCCATCACCGGCGCATTGAAACTGCAGCGGTAAAACGCAACAAAATGTGGCGAATAACGCGGCTGCACGAGGCGCTAAGCCTCAAGGCAAGATGTGGGGGCGAACATTTGGAATGCAGTCCTTGCGGTATTTTGGGCACTTGCGCTGGTGGCAAATCGCATGATTCTTCATACGGGCCCGGTCCGGAGGTGCTGCTGTCGCTCTTGCCGATGTGTCAAATATTATACCTTTTTGGCCAATGTCAAGGGCCTGTACGGCAATCGGGGCAAATATTTTTATATGCCCCCTGGCAATTTGGAGCCGCGCCTATTTATTGACCTGGCGCTTGAGCAGGCCGATGCGGTGGAAATTGCTCTGGTAGCGGCGCAGCGCCTGCGGATCGGAGGCCTGGGTAACCAGCTGGCGGTTTTGCTCCTCGAGCTGGTCGAGCACGATGCGGCTGAGGGAGTCGCGCAGCTCGGCGCGGATCTCATCGAGCGGGCCATCAATCTGGGCATGCTGGCCCCGCATCAGCGCGGTGGCAAAGGCCTCGACCGCATGGCCTCGCAGGTGCTCGCGCAGCACGGCCCAGGACTGGGCGCCGTGGCTGAGGAACTGCTGCTCGACCCAGGCGAACAGCGGCCCATGGGGGGCGGGCAGCTGGGCAAGGGTGGCGGCGTCTTCGGGCGAGAAATTCTCCAAAAATGCCATGTGCGACAGCAGCAGGCGCGCGGCCTGGTCTTCGCGGGTCACCGCTACGCTGGGCATTGGCGGTTGCGGCTCGGGGCGGGGCTGCCAGCCGCCTTTGCGGCCCCCCTGGCCGGGGCGCCACTCGCCACTTCGCTTGGTGTAGCCGTTGCCGCTGCCATGGGCGCCGCGCGGCTCGCCAAAGCTGTCGTTGCGCTGGCCGGGGTAGCGGTCCATGGCCGTGTCGCTGCCCCAGGGCGGCGCATCGCCATAGGCGGGCATGCTGTCAGCGCCCACCGGCGGGGCATCCCAGGAGGGCGCGTGGCGCGGGCCGCTGCTGGCCGCGGCCTGGCCAGCGCCGCTTTGGCGCGCCTGCTCTTGCGCAGTGGCCTTTTGCCACAGGCCTTCCAGCTCGGCGGCGGGCAACTGGGCCTTGTCGGCGATCTCACCGAGCAGCTGGCGCTTGAGGGCGCCATCGGGCAGCAGGTTCCACAGCGGGCGGGCGTTGCTGGACATGCGGGCCCGGCCTTCGGCCTGGCCCAGGTCGCACAGCTCGCTGGCCGCTTCGAGCAAGAAGCGCGACAGCGGCGTGGCGTCATGCACATGGCGGGCAAAGGCGTCGGCGCCATATTCGCGCACAAAGCTGTCCGGGTCGTGCTCGGCGGGCAAGAAGAGAAACTTGATGCTACGGGTGTCGCTGGCATAGGCCAGCGCGCCATCGAGCGCCTTGCGGGCCGCGCGGCGGCCGGCGGCATCGCCGTCAAAGCTGAAGACGACGGTGTCGGTAAAGCGGAACAGCTTGTGCACATGGTCGGGCGTGCAGGCGGTGCCCAGGGTGGCCACCGCATTCGGAAAGCCGAGTTGGGCCAACGCCACGACATCCATATAGCCCTCGGTCACCAGCACATAGCCATGCTCGCGGATGGCGGTGCGGGCCTCAAACAGGCCATAGAGCTCGCGGCCCTTGTGGAAGACCGGGGTTTCGGGCGAGTTCAGGTATTTGGGCTTTTCATCGCCAAACACACGGCCGCCAAAGCCGATGCATTCGCCCTTGATATTGCGGATGGGGAACATCACCCGGTCGCGAAAGCGGTCGTAGCGCTTGCCTTCGCCGTCGTCCGATTCAATCACCAGGCCCGCTTCGACCAGCTTGGGATCGTCATAGGCGGGGAAGATACTCGCCAGGCTGCGCCAGCCCTCGGGCGCATAGCCCAGGCCAAAGCGCTTGGCGGTGACGCCGCTGACGCCCCGGCCTTTAAGGTAGGCAATCGCCTTGGGCGACTGCGACAGCTGCTTGCGGTAGGCGTCACCCGCTTTTTCGAGCAGGTCGGTGAGCGAGGCCTGCTTTTCGCGCGCCTGCGCCGCGCGCTCGCGCTGCTGAGGCGAGACATCGTCCTCGGGCACCGGCAGGCCCACGCTCTGGGCCAGGTCGGTCACCGCTTCGCGAAAGCCCATGCCGGTGTGATCCATCAGAAAACCGATGGCATTGCCGTTTTTGCCGCAGCCAAAGCAGTGGTAGAACTGCTTGGAGGGGCTGACGCTGAAGGAGGGCGATTTCTCGCCATGGAAGGGGCACAGCCCCATGAGGTTGGCGCCGCCTTTTTTCAGCTGCACATAGCGGCCGACCACATCGACAACGTCGACGCGGGAGAGCAGCTCCTGGATAAATGACTGGGGGATGGACACCCGGCTATTGTCGCGCATGCCGGGCTGCGCCGCCGCAGCGCCACCCCAATCTGCCCCTGGGCAATGGCAAATCCCGGCAATCGATCGTGTGACAGCGTGCAATGTTCGTGTCAGCCGCTTGTGGCACAGTGTTTGCCGAGGAGACACGCACTGATGAACAGCATTTTTGACACCGGGCTCGAGCAAAACGGGGCCAACCACACCCCCATGACCCCGCTGGGCTTTATCGCCCGCAGCGCCGAGGTCTACCCCGAGCGCCTCGCCATCATCCATGGCGAGCTGCGCCAGACGTGGGCGCAGACCTATGCGCGCTGCCGGCAGCTGGCCAGCGCCTTGCAGCAGCATGGCATTGGCAAGAACGACACGGTGGCGGTGATGCTGCCCAACACGCCGCCGATGGTGGAGGCGCATTTTGGCGTGCCGATGGCAGGGGCCGTGCTCAACACCCTCAACACCCGGCTCGATCCGCAGACGATTGCCTTCATGCTCGACCATGGCGAGGCCAAGGCGCTGATCGTGGACCCCGAATACGCCAGCGTCGTGGCCAAGGCCTTGGCGCTGCGCCAATCGCAGGCGCCCCTCTTGCTCATCGATGTGGAAGACGCGCTCTACGGCGAGGCCAGCGAGCGGCTGGGGAACCTCAGCTACGAGGCCTTGCTGGCCCAGGGCGATGCCGGTTTTGACTGGCAGCTGCCCGGCGATGAGTGGGACGCGATTGCGCTCAACTACACCAGCGGCACCACGGGCAACCCCAAGGGCGTTGTCTACCACCACCGGGGCGCGGCGGTGAATGCCATCAGCAATGTGCTGGAATGGGACATGCCCAAGTTTGCGGTCTATCTGTGGACCCTGCCAATGTTCCACTGCAATGGCTGGTGCTTTCCCTGGACGGTGGCGCTGCGCGCCGGCGTCAATGTCTGCCTGCGCCGGGTCGATGCGCAGGCCATTTTTGCGGCGATCAAGCACCATGGCGTGAGCCATTACTGCGGCGCGCCGATTGTGCACAGCCTGCTGGTCAATGCACCGGCCGCCTTGAAGGAAGGCGTGCCCGCTGGCGTCAAATGCATGGTGGCCGGTGCTGCGCCGCCTGCAGCGATGATCGAGGGCATGGAGCAGCTGGGCTTTGACCTGACCCATGTCTACGGGCTGACGGAGGTCTATGGCCCGGTGATGGTCTGCGCCCAGCAGCCCGACTGGCAGGGCATGGATGTGGGTGAGCGTGCCCGTCTCAACGCCCGCCAGGGCCTGCGCTACCACCTGCAGCGCGATGCCCAGGTGCGCGACCCGGAGACGCTGGCGCCGGTGCCGCAGGATGGCCAGACCATGGGCGAGATCATGCTGCGCGGCAATATCGCGATGAAGGGTTACCTGAAAAACCCCGAAGCCACGCAGGAGGCGTTTCGCGGTGGCTGGTTCCATACCGGTGACCTGGCGGTGCAGGACCCCGATGGCTATATCAAGATCAAGGACCGCAGCAAGGACATCATCATCTCGGGCGGCGAGAACATCTCGTCGATCGAGGTCGAGGATGTCCTCTACCGCCACCCCGCCGTGCTGGCTGCGGCCGTCGTGGCCAAGCCCGATGCGCGCTGGGGCGAGACGCCTTGCGCCTTTGTCGAGCTCAAGCCTGGCGCCCAGGTGAGCGCCGAGGACATCGTTGCCCACTGCAAAAAGCATTTGGCCGGCTTCAAGATCCCGCGTGCGGTGGTGTTTGGCGAGCTGCCCAAGACCAGCACCGGCAAGATCCAGAAGTTCGAGCTGCGCAAGCAGGCGGGGTCTGCAGACGCGATAGACAGCTGATCCGGCCTGAACACCCATGAAAAAACCCGCCGCAGCTTGCTGGGGCGGGTTGGGGTTCAGCGGATCAGGCCTGGCGCTTACTTGCCCCAGGAATCCTTCAAACCGGTGATCTTGTTGAACACCGGCTTGTCGCTGCGGTGGTCATGGCGGTCGGCCACAAAGTAGCCAAAGCGCTCGAACTGGAACTTGTCATCGGGCTGCGCAGCCTTGAGGGAGGGCTCGACATAGGCGGTCACGACCTTGAGGCTATCCGGGTTGAGCAGGGCCAGGAAGTCCTTGCCGCCGGCATCGGGCTGCGGATCGGTGAACAGGCGGTCATAGAGGCGCACTTCGGCTTGCACGCCATCGGCCACGCCCACCCAGGTGATGGCGGCCTTGACCTTGACGCTGTCCGCACCAGGGGTGCCGCTCTTGGTGTCGGGCACCACGGTGGCCAGAACCTTGGTGATCACGCCATCGGCATCCTTCTCGCAGCCGGTGCACTCGATCACATAGCCGCCCTTGAGGCGCACCTTGTTGCCGGGGAAGAGGCGCTTGTAGCCCTTGGGGGGGACCTCGGCAAAGTCTTCGCGCTCGATCCAGACCTCGCGGCCCAGGCTGAAGTGGCGCTCAGGCGCGGCCTGGCCTTCTGCCGGGTGGGGCAGGGCGGGCAGGCTGCAGGCTTCGAGGTGCTCGGCACTGCCAAACACCTCGGCCCAGTTGCTCAGCTCCAGCTTGACCGGGTCCAGCACCACCATCGCACGGTGGGCCTGGTTCTCCAGGTCTTCGCGCAGGCAGCCGTCCAAGGTGGCGTAGTCGATCCAGGCGTAGTCCTTGGTGACACCAATGCGCTCGCAGAAATTGCGGATGGACGCGGGCGTGTAGCCACGGCGGCGCAGGCCGACGACGGTGGGCATGCGTGGGTCGTCCCAGCCGCTGACCAATTGGTTGTCCACCAGGTGCTTGAGCTTGCGCTTGCTGGTGATCACATAGGTCAGGTTCAGGCGCGAGAATTCGTACTGGCGCGGCTGGGGCGCATCGATCAGGCCGCCGCTGCGCAGGTGGTCCAGCAACCAGTCGTAGAAGGGGCGCTGGTCCTCGAACTCCAAGGTGCAGATCGAGTGGGTGATGTGCTCGTAGGCGTCCTCGATCGGGTGCGCAAAGGTGTACATCGGGTAGATGCACCATTGGTTGCCGGTATTGTGGTGCTCGGCATGGCGCACCCGGTAGATCGCAGGATCGCGCAGGTTGATATTGGGCGCCGTCATGTCGATCTTGGCGCGCAGCACGGCCGCGCCATCGGGCAGCTTGCCATCCTTCATGTCGGCAAAGCGCTCGAGGTTCTCGGCCACGCTGCGGTCGCGGAACGGGCTGTTGACGCCCGGGCGCGTGAAGTCGCCCCGGTTGGCGCGCATCTCGTCGGCCGACTGCTCGTCGACATAGGCCAGGCCTTGCTCGATCAGGTAGACCGCGCAACGGTACATGAAGTCGAAGTAGTTGCTGGCGTAGTAGAGGTTTTGCTCGCCGCTCGGGTCCTTCCAGTCAAAGCCCAGCCAGCGCACGGCATCGATGATGCCGTCCACATACTCCTGGTCTTCCTTTTCCGGGTTGGTGTCGTCAAAGCGCAGGTGGCAGACGCCGCCAAAGTCGCGTGCGAGACCAAAGTTCAGGCAGATCGACTTGGCGTGGCCCACGTGCAGGTAGCCGTTGGGCTCAGGCGGAAAGCGGGTGCGGATCTTGGCCTGGTCGATGGCGCCCTGCTGGTGGTGCTGGGCATCGCCAGGCGTGCCACCCCAGTGGCGCTGGGCGTAGCTGCCTTTTTCGAGATCGGACTCGATGATTTGTCGCAGGAAATTGGTGGGTTTGACCACTTCGTCACTACCGTTGTGCGAAGCGCTCGGGGCAGGTGCATTCATAGTTGTGTATTCTAAGGGAGTACCCTGATGGCTGGAACGTATTGCGGTTTCTGGGGCTCTGACCCGAACTTGGGCATGCCATTTACGCTTTGCAACAGGATATCTTGTCTTGAAACCATAATTTGCAGAGCCTTTGGTATCTTTCTGCCTGCTTGCCGCGTTGAAAGTTCAATGACATTTTTCAGGGATTCTCGCAAGGAGATCAATATGCGCAATTCGATGCTGAAACAAGGCTCTCGCTGGGCCGCCGCTGCGGTGCTGACTGGCTTGGCGCTGATGAGCGCTGGCGCCCATGCCAGCCGGGTGTCCTGGTCGGTGGGTATCAACGTGCCCGCACCGGTGTACGTGGCCCCCGCGCCGGTGTACGCACCCCAGCCCGTCTATGTGGCGCCTCCCCCTGTGTATGCACCCCAGCCGGTCTATGTGGCGCCGCCACCCCCTGCCGTGGTCTACCGCCCCGCACCTGTGTACCGCCCAGCGCCCGTGTACTACGGCCCACCTCCCGGCCGCTACTACCGCCACCATCGCCACGACCGCGATTACTACCGCTATTGAGCTGCATGGCAGCTTGCGCAACCGATGCCCTGGCCCGCCAGGGCTTTTTTATGGGTGCTTGCCGGGGGGCCCAACCGCCCAGCTGTCGCTTGGGCTGTGCGCTGGGGCGCCGAATGCTCGGATAATCCACAGCTGTTGTCCGTTGTGGAAGCTGAGATGAAAACTGTTTTTGTACTGAACGGCCCGAACCTGAACCTGCTAGGCCTGCGCGAGCCCACCATCTATGGTGCCCACACCTTGGCCGATGTCGAGCAGCTGTGTGCCCAGGCGGCCGCCCGCAACCAGCTGGCGCTGCGTTTTCACCAGAGCAACCATGAAGGCGCGTTGATCGACTGGCTGCACGAGGCGGGCCAGCTGCAGCGCGAGGGCCAACTGGCCGGCGTGGTGCTCAATGCCGCGGCCTACACCCACACCAGCGTGGCCTTGATGGATGCGATCAAGGGCGCGGCGCTGCCGGTGATCGAGCTGCATATCAGCAACGTCCATGCCCGCGAGGCCTTCCGCCACCATTCCTATATTGCGCCGGTGGCCAAGGCGGTCATCTGCGGCCTGGGGGTGCAGGGCTACAGCATTGCGATCGATGCGGTGGCCCAGGTACTGCTCGGACAGACCGCGTGAGCGTTGCGATGTCGGATGTTCTGGACACCAGCGCTGCGGGCTTGCTGCCGCTGCCGGCGCTCTACGAGACGCTGTTGGCCCAGGCGACACGGCGGACCACCGTTTTTGAAGGACAGACCGTGGTCTGGCATAGCTGGGGCGAGCGCCGCCCTGGCACGCTGCCCTTGGTGATGCTCCATGGCGGCAGCGGCAGCTGGACCCACTGGATCCGCAATATCGATGCGCTGCTCGCCCAAGGCTATGAACTCTGGCTGCCCGATCTGCCCGGCTTTGGCGACTCCGACCCGCCAGCGGTGGGTACCGACGCCGATGCCATGCTCGCGCCCTTGCATGCCGGCATGGCGCAGCTGAATCTGCTGCCTTGCCAGCTGATGGGTTTCTCCTTTGGCGGTATGACGGCGGCCATGCTGACCGCCGCCTACCCGCAGGCGGTCGAGCGCCTGGTGCTGGTGGGGGCCCCTGCCATGGGCGTGGTGCCGGAGAAGCAGTTCAGCTTGAAGGGCTGGCGCCATCTGAGCGACCCTGCCGAGCAGATGGAGATGCACCGCTACAACCTGGGCGCGTTGATGCTCTGGGATGCCGCCAAGATCGACGACCAGGCCCTGGCCGTGCACCAGCACAATGTCGTTCGGGACCGCCTGCCGCGCCGGCGACTGGCCAACACCGATATCCTGGCGCAGTCGCTGCCGCAGATCGCCTGCCCGGTCGCTGCGATCTATGGCGCCTATGACGCCCTGTACAAAAGCTATATGCCCGCGCTGGAGCACCAATACCGCGCGGTTACGCCCCATCTGCAGGCCTTTGTGCGGCTGCCCGACAGCGGCCATTGGGTGCAGTATGAGCAGCCCGAGGCCTTTATCGCCACGCTGCTGCCGCTGCTCTCTTCCTGATTGACCCACCTGGAACCGGCTGGCCGCGCAACGGCGCGAGCGGCCCAAGCACTATGACCACCTCTACCTCCTCCTTTCGCCCCGTGATCGCCATCCATGGCGGCGCCGGCACCATCACCCGCGCCTCCATCAACCCCGCGCAGCAGCAGGCCTACCGGGAGGCCTTGCGCGATGTGCTGCAAGGCGCGCAGCAAAAGCTGGCCGCCGGTGCCCCTGCCGAAGCCGTGGCGGTGGAGGCCGTGCGCCTGCTCGAAGAATGCCCGCTGTTCAACGCCGGGCGCGGCGCCGTGTTCACGGCCGACGCCACGCATGAGATGGATGCCTGTGTGATGCGCGGGCGCGACCTGGCCTGCGGCTCGCTCGCCGGGATCAGCACCGTGCGCAACCCGGTGCGCGCCGCCTTGGCGCTGATGGAGGCGGGCGGGCCCGTGTTCATGATTGGCGAAGCGGCCGAGCGCTTTGCCCAGGCCCAGGGCTGCGAGATGGTGGCGCGCGACTGGTTCTCGACCGAGCAGCGCCTGACCCAGCTGCGCACCGTGCAGGCCGCAGCGCTGGCGTCGGGCCGCGAGCAGGTGGCGCTGGACCACACCGCGCAAAGCCAGACCCAGGCCCAGGCCGCGCCGCTCGATGAGCGCAAGAAGATGGGCACCGTCGGTGCGGTGGTGCTGGATGTGCATGGCCAGCTGGCTGCCGCCACCTCGACCGGTGGCCTGACCAACAAAAAGCCCGGGCGTGTCGGTGACTCGCCCGTGGTGGGCGCGGGCACCTATGCCAAGCATGGCGTGGTGGCTGTGTCCTGCACCGGCGTGGGCGAGGCCTTTATCCGGGGCTCGGCCGCCCACACGGTGGCCGCGCGCGTGGAGCTGCTGGGCGAGTCGGTGGCCCAGGCCACGGCCGAGGTCATCCACCGCGTGCTGCCACCGCTGGGCGGCGACGGCGGCCTGATTGCGGTGGGCGCCGATGGCGAAGTCTCGCTGTGCTTCAACTCCGAAGGCATGTACCGGGGCCAGATCGGCATCGATGGCGAGGCGCTCGTGGCCATTTATGCCAACGACGCCTTGGCTCCAGCGTGATCGTGCATCGCTGAGACAGGGGGCCTCCAACGGGCCCTGACCCGACCCCGGCGATGACGGGGTGGCTTGCCTGCAACGGGCAAGCCGCCGCACCACGATGGTGCGCGCCTCTGCGGCAATTGCGTAGGTGAAAACCATAGGCCGTTTTGCCTCCAAACCCGCCCCCCGGCTTTCTACAATTGCAAACACTGTCACCCAGGTGAATATCTATGCCTCAGTGTTCTTGCCAACACGGGGATTTTTCTCAAGGATTTGTCCCAACCCGGGTGCCTGTCCTGCTTTACGGCTTGTGCCTTCTTCGCGAAGCCCCGCACTGCCCCTTCTACCTATGTCCAACCCCAGTTCTACTCCCGTCCACGATGACCTGACGCCGCCCGTTTTGCAGGTGCGCGATCTGTCCGTGAGCTTCAAGACCGAGCAGGGGCGGGTGCAGGTGGTCAAAAACCTGAACCTCGATGTCTACGCCGGCCAGACCCTGGCAGTGGTGGGCGAGTCGGGCTCGGGCAAGTCGGTCACGTCGCTGGCGCTGATGCGGCTGGTGGAGACGGGCGGGGGCCAGATCGACAGCGGCTCGATGCTGCTGCGCGGCCGCCATGCCGGCACGATCGACCTGGCCAAGGCCACCTCCGCTCAGATGCGCCAGGTGCGCGGGGCCGATATGGCGATGGTGTTCCAGGAGCCGATGACCTCGCTCAACCCGGTGTTCACCGTGGGCGAGCAGATTGCCGAATCGATTCGCTTGCACCAGGGCAAGTCCAACAGCGCGGCGATGGCCGAGGCGCTGCGCATGATGGAGCTGGTGCGCATTCCCGAGGCCCGCAATGTGCTCACGCGCCACCCGCACCAGCTGTCTGGCGGCATGCGCCAGCGCGTGATGATCGCGATGGCGCTGTCCTGCAAGCCCTCGCTGCTGATTGCCGATGAACCGACGACGGCGCTGGATGTGACCATCCAGGCCCAGATTCTGGCGCTGGTGCAGGAGCTGCAGCGCGAGATGTCCATGGGGGTGATCTTCATCACCCACGATATGGGCGTGGTGGCCGAGGTGGCCGACCGCGTGCTGGTGATGTACCGCGGCGACAAGGTCGAAGAGCAGGACTGCGTGCAGCTGTTTGCCAACCCGCAGCAGACCTATACCCGCAACCTGCTGGCCGCCGTGCCGCAGCTGGGCGCCATGCGCGGCAAGGATTTGCCCGAGCGCTTCAGTCTGCTGGGCCAGAGCGCGCAGGCCGAGACCACTGCGCCCGAGACATCGACCGTGCAAGCCGGTGAGCCGGTGCTGCAGGTCAACAAGCTCGTGACGCGTTTCCCGATCAAGGAAGGTCTGTTTGGCGGCGTCAAGCGCCAGGTCTATGCGGTCGAGCAGGTGAGCCTGAGCCTGCAGCCGGGCGAGACCTTGGCGGTGGTGGGAGAGTCCGGTTGCGGCAAATCCACCACGGGCCGCGCGCTGGCCCGTTTGATCGATTTCCAGTCCGGCGATGTGCAGGTGGCCGGGCGCGATATTGCCAAGCTGCAAGGCGCGCAGCTGCAGGCGCTGCGCCGCGATATCCAGTTCATTTTCCAGGACCCGTTTGCCTCGCTCGATCCGCGCCTGACCGTGGGCTACAGCATTCTGGAGCCCATGCTGATCCACAAGCTGCTGCCGCGCGAGCAGGCCGAGAAAAAGGTGGAGTGGCTGCTGGAGAAGGTCGGCCTGCCCCCGGTTGCCGCCAACCGCTACCCGCATGAATTCTCGGGCGGCCAGCGCCAGCGCATCGCCATTGCCCGCGCGCTGGCCCTGAACCCCAAGGTGGTGATTGCCGATGAGGCGGTCTCTGCGCTCGATGTGTCGATCCGCGCGCAGATCATCAACCTGATGATGGACCTGCAGCGGGAGTTTGGCATTGCCTTTTTGTTCATCTCGCACGATATGGCCGTGGTCGAGCGCGTCAGCCACCGCGTGGCCGTCATGTACCTGGGCCAGATCGTCGAGATCGGGCCGCGCCGCGCGGTGTTCGAGAACCCGCAGCACCCCTATACCAAGCGCCTGATGGCGGCCGTGCCGATTGCCGACCCGACGCAACGCCGCCAGCACACCTTGAATGTGGCCGAGATCCCCAGCCCTGTGCGCGGGGTGGACGACCCGCCGCGCGTGCTGCCGATGAGCGAGGTGGGCCCGGGCCACTGGGTGGCCCAAGAGATGCCGCAGCCCGCGGTGTCTGCCGGCCAGGTGCAGGATCTGCAGCCGGCTTGAGCCCGCGCAGGATTGCCCAGCCGAGTAACGCCAAGAATGTAGTGGGTCTGGTCGCCGCCGTGGTGGGCCAGCCGATGCAAAACCTGAAGAGGAGAGTTGATATGCAACGACGTTTGACTTCGATCGCCGCCGCCATGCTGCTGGCGGGTACTGCGTTTTCGGCCCATGCGGCCAAGGACGTGGTGGTAGCGGTGGCTTCCACCTTCACGACCACCGACCCCTATGACGCCAACGACACCTTGTCGCAGGCCGTGGCCAAGTCCTTCTACGAAGGCCTGTACGGCTTCGACAAGGACATGAAGATGGTCCCCGTGCTGGCCACCGGTTTTGAGGTGAGCAAGGACGGCCTGGTCTACACCTTCAAGCTGCGCAGCGGCGTGAAGTTCCACGACGGCACGCCCTTCAACGCAGAAGCGGTCAAGCAGACCTTCGAGCGCGTGATCAACCCGGACAACAAGCTCAAGCGCTACAACCTGTACAAGAACATCTCCAAGATCGAAGCGGTGGACGATCTCACCGCCAAGTTCACGCTCAAGGAGCCGTTTGCGCCTTTCGTCAACTCGCTCGCCCACCCCTCGGGCGTGATCATCTCGCCCGCTGCGCTCAAGCAGTATGGCAAGGACATCGTGCAGCACCCCGTGGGCACGGGCCCCTTCAAGTTTGTCGAGTGGAAGCCATCCGACTACATGAAGGTTGCCAAGTTTGATGGTTACTGGCAAAAGGGCCTGCCCAAGGTCGATTCGATCACCTGGCGCCCAGTGGTGGACAACAACACCCGTGCCTCGATGATGCAGACCAACGAAGCGCATTTCGCGTTCCCGGTGCCACCCGAAGCCGTGGCCAATCTGGAAAAGAAGCCAAGCCTGGAAGTCACCAAGGCCCCGTCCATCATCCATCGCTACATCTCGATGAATGTGACGCAAAAGCCGTTTGACAACCCCAAGGTGCGTGAGGCGCTGAACTACGCGATCAACAAGGAAGCGCTGTCCAAGGTGGCGTTTGCCGGCTCGGCCATTCCTGCCGAAGGCGTGCTGCCCAAGGGCGTGGAATTTGCCACCAAGCTGGGCCCCTGGCCCTACGATCCTGCCAAGGCCAAGGCCTTGCTGAAGGAGGCGGGCTACCCCAATGGCTTTGAGAGCACCCTGTGGTCGGCCTACAACCACTCCACCGCCCAGAAGGTCATCCAGTTTGCCCAGCAGCAACTCGCCCAGGTAGGAGTGAAGGTGACGGTGCGTGCGCTTGAAGCGGGCCAGCGCGTCGCTGAAGTGGAATCGGTGCAGGATCCAGCCAAGGCCGCAGTGCGCATGTACTACGTGGGCTGGTCCTCGTCCACCGGCGAGGCAGACTGGGCGATGCGTCCGCTGCTGGCCGGTGAGAGCGCGCCTCCACGGGGCTTTAACACCGCCTACTACAACAACGCCGAAGTCAATGCCGACATTGCCAAGGCGCTGGTGACCACCGACACCGCGGCACGCGGCAAGATCTACGCCGATGCCCAGCAAAAGATCTGGAAGGATGCGCCCTGGATCTTCCTGAACACCGAGCAACTGGTGTCTGTGCGTGCCAAGAACCTGTCTGGCTTCTACGTCATCCCTGACGGCAACTTCAACTTTGTTGACCTGGACCTGAAGTAATCCATGTATCGCTACCTGCTCAAACGCTTGCTCGGGCTGATACCGACACTGCTCATCGTGGCGGTGCTGGTGTTCGGTTTCGTGCACATGCTGCCCGGTGACCCCGCGCGCCTGGCTGCTGGCCCCGAAGCCGGCCCGGAGACGATCGAACTGGTCCGCAAGGACCTGGGGCTGGACCTGCCCCTGCACCAGCAGTTCGTGCGTTTCTTTAGCAATGCGTTGCAGGGCGATTTTGGAAAATCCATCCGGACCAAGCGCCCGGTCTCGCAAGAGATTGCCGAGCGCTTTGGCCCGACCTTCTGGCTCACCGTGATGGCCATGGCCTGGTCGGTGGTGCTGGGCATGTTTTTGGGCATTGTCTCGGCCGTCTGGCGCAACCAGTGGCCTGACCGGCTGGGCATGACCCTGGCGGTGTCGGGCATCTCGTTCCCGTCGTTTGCGCTGGGCATGCTGCTGATGCAGTATTTCTCGGTCAAGCTCGGTTGGCTGCCCACCGTGGGTGCGGACAGCTGGAAGCACTATGTGCTGCCGTCGCTGACCCTGGGCGCAGCCGTGGCGGCCGTGATGGCGCGCTTTACCCGCAGCTCCTTCATCGACATCCTCAAAGAGGACTATGTGCGCACCGCGCGTGCCAAGGGCTTGAAGGAGACCGTGGTCGTCATCAAGCATGGCCTGCGCAATGCGATGATTCCGGTGGTGACCATGATGGGTCTGCAGTTCGGCTTTTTGCTGGGCGGCTCCATCGTTGTCGAGGTGGTGTTCAACTGGCCGGGCATGGGCCGCTTGCTGGTCGACGCCGTCGAGATGCGCGACTACCCCATCATCCAGGCCCTGGTGCTGCTGTTCTCGCTGGAATTCATCCTGATCAATCTGGTGGTCGACCTGCTTTATGCCTGGATCAACCCCACCATCCGTTACCGCTAAGCAGGTGCTTTGGCCATGACTACTCCGAACGCTCCTGAATCTGCCGACCGCGCTGTGGCGGCGGCCCACACGGTCTCTACCGCCGGCGCTGCTGCGCCGTCCCTGCCTGCCAACCTGGCTGCATCGACGCGCATGCGCACGCCGATGGCCGAGTTCTGGCGCAAGTTCAAACGCCAGAAGCTGGCCTTGTTTGCTGGCGTCTTCATCATCGCACTGGTGCTGGTGGCCGTCCTGGCGCCCTGGATCGTGCCCTACGATGCCGAGAACTTCTTCGACTACGACGCGCTGAATTCGCCCCCCACGGCCAAGCATTGGTTTGGTGTCGATTCGCTGGGCCGCGACATCTTCAGCCGCATCCTGGTGGGCGCGCGCATCTCGCTGGCGGCGGGTTTTGTGTCGGTCGCCATCGGCGCGGTGATCGGTGCCATCCTGGGGTTGCTGGCCGGCTATTACGAAGGTTGGTGGGACCGCTGCGTGATGCGCATGTCCGACGTGCTGTTCGCTTTCCCCGGCATCTTGCTGGCCATCGGTATCGTTGCCATCCTGGGCAACGGCATGATCAATGTGATCATGGCCGTCGCCGTGTTCAGCGTGCCCGCTTTTGCCCGCCTGGTGCGCGGCAATGTGCTGGCGCTCAAGCAGCAGACCTATATTGAGGCGGTGCGCTCCATCGGCGCGCCCGACCGGGTCATCATGCTGCGCCACCTGCTGCCGGGCACCGTCTCGTCGGTGGTCGTCTACCTGACGATGCGTATCGGCACCTCGATCATCACGGCCGCCAGCCTGTCCTTTCTGGGCATGGGCGCGCAGCCGCCGACGCCGGAGTGGGGCGCGATGCTGAACGAGGCGCGCAGCGACATGCTCAATGCCCCGCATGTGGCGCTGTTCCCGAGCCTGGCGATCTTTGTGACCGTGCTGGCCTTCAACCTGCTGGGCGATGGCCTGCGCGATGCATTGGATCCCAAACTGGACAACTGACCTTCGGCACCTGGCAGGGTGCAAGCAAGGTAAAACAAAGAAACGGCAAGCGCCTTGGCGGCCTTGCCGTTTTTTTATCGGTGGTCCTTGCCGCTGAGGCTGCTCAGCCAGCGGCTTTTTGCAGGCGTTTCAAGAACACCGTGAGCTCCTTGACGGTCTGCGTGTCGCCGTGCTGCTCCGCCACCTGCAGGCCTTGCTGCCAGCTCGCCTGCGCTTGCATGCGGGCATCGGGCACGCCCGATTCCAGCTGGGCCTTGCCCAGCAGCTTCCAGGCGGCCGAGTACTGCGGATTCTGGGCGACGGCCTGCGCCAGGTGCAGCGCGGCGGCCGCATAGTCCTCTTCCTTCAAGCAGGCCTGGCCCAGGCCAAAGCGCAGCACCGCGCTGTCTTGCCCCTTGGCCAGCAGTTTTTCCAATCCTTCGCGCATGCCATCTCCTCTGTGTTGCGCCCAGCATAGTGCGAGGCCTTTGTCCGCAAAGTCTGTGCGCATAAAAAAAGACGCTCCGGGGAGCGTCTTTTGCTGGCGTGGCGCGGGCTGCCTCAGCGCTTTTTCTTCGTGGTGCTGGTGCTGCGCTTGGACGGGGCCTTCTTGGTGGCCGTCTGCCGCACCGCGGGCTTTTTGGCGTTGCTGCTGCGGCTGCCACGGGCTGCATGGCCGCCGCTGGGGGCGGGTGCTGCGCCTACGCGCACAGGCATGTACAGAACGACCTGGTGGCCCACCTTGAAGGCGCTCTTGACGCCGATATCGTTCCAGTCGGCCACCTGTGCGGCGGTGACGCGGTAGCGCTGGGCCACGCGCGCGACGGTGTCGCCCTTGCGGGCTTTGACGGTGGTGCGGCGGGTGACCACTTCCGGGGTCAGCGCGATGTGGGCGTTGTCGGCCAGGTGGCTGGAGACATCCTGCTTGACAGCAGCCGAGCGCGGCACCATCAGCGACGAGCCGCCCTTGACCATCATGCGCGGCGGAATATTGTTGACCGCGCGCAGGTCGTTCTCGCTCATGCCGACCATGCCAGCGGCCGTGGCCACGGTCATGGTGCTGGGCACGGTCCAGACCGTCCAGCTCGCGTACTGGCCTTTTTCATGGGCCTGCAGGTTGCGGCGGAACACATTGGCGTTGTCCCAGGGCAGCAGCACCTGGGGCGTGCCGGCCTTGAAGATCACCGGGCGGTTGAACGAGGGGTTGAGCGACTTCAACTCATCCATCGTGACGCCGGCCATCTCAGCTACCTGGGCGGTGTCGATGTCACGGTCCAGGGTCACGGCCTGGAAGTAGGGGTGGTTCTCGATGAGCGGCAGCTCGGCCTGGAAGCGCTCGGGGTGGGCAATGATGTTCTTGACCGCCTGCAGCTTGGGCACGTAGTTGCGCGTCTCATCGGGCATGCTCAGGTCGGTGTAGGCGCCGCCCAGGCCCTGCTTTTGGTTGCGTGCAATGGCGCGGCCCACGCTGCCTTCGCCCCAGTTGTAGGCGGCCAGTGCCAGGTGCCAGTCGCCAAACATGTTGTAGAGCTTTTGCAGGTAGTCCAGCGCCGCGCGGGTCGAGGCCAGCACGTCGCGCCGGTCGTCGCGGAACATGTTCTGCTTGAGGTCGAAATAGGTGCCGGTGGCGGGCATGAACTGCCACATACCGGCCGCCTTGGCGCTTGAGACCGCCTGCGGGTTGTAGGCGCTCTCGATGTAGGGCAGCAGGGCCAGCTCGGTGGGCATGCCCCGGCGCTCGAGCTCCTCGACGATGTGGAACATGTACTTGGAGGAGCGCTGGGTCATGCGCTGTATGTAATCGGGGCGGCTGGAATACCACTGCTCCTGGTTGCCCACCAGGTCGTTTTCCAGATCGGGCATCGCAAAGCCCCGGCGGATGCGGTCCCAGAGATCATCGGGCACGGCCAGGCTGGTGACGGCGCCATTGCCCTGCAGGCTGGCCGCATTGATGGGGCTCAAGGGGCCGCTGGGGTAGTTGGGGGTGTGCGGTACCGAGCTGATCTTCGGTGCATCGCCTGCTGCGGTGGGCGGGCCGCCGGTCTCGGTCGTGGCGCAGCCAGTCAGGGCGAGCAGGGCGCTGAGGCTCCACAGGTACAGATACTTCATCAGAATTGGTTCTTCCAGCGACGCAGCGCGGCAAAAACGGCGACCGGGTCGCTGCCAGGGGTGGAGGGATCAAACTGCTGCGCAGCGCGGGCCACGGTGGCCAGGCTGCAGCGCAGGAAAGGGTTGATGCGCAGCTCGTTGCCAAGTTGCGCGGGCAAGGTGGGCGCGCCGCGCTCACGCAGCTGCTCGCAGTGCGCCAGGTAGCGGGCGATGTCCGGGTTGTCGGGCTCCACCGCCTGCGCAAAGCGCAGGTTGGACAGCGTGTACTCATGGGCGGCGCAGACCCGCGTTTGGGCGGGCAGCGCAGCGAGCGCCGACAGCGATGCATGCATCTGCGCGGGTGTGCCTTCAAAAAGGCGGCCGCAGCCGCCTGAGAACAAGGTATCGCCACAGAACAGCACCGGCTGCCCGGCCACATCGGCGCAGTAATAAGCGATATGCCCGGCGGTATGGCCGGGCACATCGATCACCTGCCACTGCAGGCCCAGCAGCTCCAGCGTGTTGCCGCCCTGCATGGGCTGGCAAGGCTGGGGAATGTCCTCGGTGGCCGGGCCGTACACACGAGCGCCAGTGGCCTCGCGCAGCTCGGCCACGCCGCCGGTATGGTCGCCATGGTGGTGGGTCACTACAATGGCTTGCAGCTGCAGACCCAGGCGGCGCAGCGCGTCCAGCGCGGGCGCAGCCTGGCCTGGGTCGACGACCAGCGCGCGCTGTCCGTCGTGCAGCAGCCAGATGTAGTTGTCGTTGAAAGCGGGCAGAGGTAACAGATGCATGAATGACCAAATTATAGGCACGCAAAATTGGTGGCAGACGCCGCTGGGCAGCTACATGCTGTCTTGGGAGCAAACATGTTACGACGATGCCGTGGCCGATATTTTTGGCTTCCATAGCCTGCAGATCGGGCTTTTCCCGCTGCAGGGGCTGCGCAACAATCGCACGCCCCATCGTTGGCTCGCGCTCGACTCGACCGAGCAGGCCGCGCAGTGGCAACAAAGCCGCCTGGCAGATGTACAGAGCTTTGCACTGCCTTTACAAAGCGAGCCGGGTCTGCCCGCAACGCGGACAGAGCCTGTCACCGCGAGCTTGCTGTGTGATGCCCATGCACTGCCCTTTGGCCCCGATACCCTGGACCTGGTGCTGCTGCCCCATACCTTGGAGCTGAGCGCCGACCCCCATGCGGTGCTGCGCGAGGTGGCCCGTGTGCTGGTGCCCGAAGGCCGGGTGCTGATCAGCGGCATCAACCCGGCCAGCCTCTGGGGCATGCACACCTGGAGCCGCCGCATTCCGGGACTGCAAAAGCTCCCGCCGATGCCCGATGACCACAATCTGATCGGCTACGGGCGTTTGCGCGACTGGCTCAAGCTACTGGGGCTGGAGCTGCAAAGCGCCAGCTTTGGCTGCTTTCGCCCTGCGATGCGCAGCGATGCCTGGCTGCGCCGCTGGGAATGGATGGACAGGGTCGGGCCTACGGCCTGGCCGGTACTGGGCGGCGTGTATTTTGCCGAGGCGGTGAAAAAAGTGCCCAGCGTGCACAAATTGGCCGCACCGTGGAAGGCAGCGGCGCCCAGTGGCGTGGCGCGCCCTGCGGTGGCCGCCCGTGAGCGGCTGAGCGAAACGCAGCGCCGTGTGGAATGACACGGCCGTAAGCGGCTGCAGTCCGCCGCGCACAGGGGCCCAAAAATAGCCAGCAAATGCGCTTATAGTGGCCCTCTGTAATCGCGGCAAGTGCCAAGGAGTGGGTGTGAACCAAGTGGTGATTTATACGGACGGTGCCTGCAAGGGCAACCCTGGCCCTGGCGGCTGGGGCGCTTTGCTCAGCGCTGGCACTGCGCAAAAGGAGCTGTTTGGTGGCGAGCTGGGCACGACCAACAACCGCATGGAGCTGATGGCGGTGATCCAGGCGCTCGAAGCCTTGAAGCGCCCCTGTGATGTGCAGCTGTATCTGGACAGCCAGTACGTTCGCAAAGGCATCACTGAATGGATCTCTGGCTGGAAGGCCAAGGGTTGGCGCACGGCCAGCAAGGAGCCAGTCAAGAATGTCGATCTGTGGCAGCGCCTCGATGCACTGGTGCATGGCGGCGAGCACCGCATCACCTGGCACTGGGTCAAGGGCCATGCCGGCGACCCAGGCAATGAGCGCGCAGACGCACTGGCCAACCGGGGTGTGGCGATGGCGCTGGGCCGAGGCTGAGGCAATTTAGCAATACAACCAGGGAGCGCGAGCTATGGGACGCATCATGGGGATTTTGGCAGTGGTCGGTGTGCTGGCCGCTTTGTATGTGGCCTACCGCTACGGGGTGTTTTAAGCCGGGCGTTGCGCCCGTGCTGTACAAGGCCCACCAGCCAGTGCGGGTGGTGGGCGAATGCGCATCTTTTTACTCGGAAGCGGCGATGCGGCGCAGCGCATTGCTGTCACGCACCGTCAGGCCCGAGGGCTCGATGCGGATGGAGGACTCGCGCTCCATCGATTTGAGCTCCTGGTTCACCCGCTGTCGCGAGGCGCCCAGCAACTGGGCCAGCTCTTCTTGGGCCAGTTGCAGGCCGATGCGGGTTTCGCTGCTTTCCTTGCCGGGCACGCCGTAGCTGCGCGAGAGGTGCAGCAGCTGCTTGGCCAGGCGCGCGCGCAGCGGCAAGGTGTTGAGGTCTTCCACCATGCCGTAGAGGCTGCGGATGCGGCGCGCATGCATGCGTGCCAGCGCCTGGTAGAACTCCACATGCGTCTGCAAGATGCGCTGGAAGTCGGCCTTGCTGACGCAGACCAGCGTGGTCTCGCCATGGGCATAGACATCATGGGTGCGGCTGTCGTCATCGAACAGGCCCACATCGCCAAACCAGGTGCCTGGCTCGACATAGGTCAAGGTGATCTGCTTGCCCGTGAGCGACGCCGAACTCACGCGGGCCGAGCCCCGGGCCACGGACACCCACTCTTCGGGCTCATCGCCACGGGAGAAGATCAACCCGCCATCCTTGAAACGCTTGACATAGGCACAGCGCAGAATGTCATGGCGCAAAGTCGGCGAGAGGGTGCTGAACCAGCGCCCTGTGTTGATGGCTTCGCGCTCTTCGGGGGTCAGGATTGGATCGTCCATGGCATGTCGTCTCGGTGACTGGAATTATGAATTTTGTCGCTTGTGCGACGGTCATCACCGAATGTATAGCATTGCCGCCAAATTGTTAATTGTCACCCGAGCCCCTCAGGCGTGCGGCAATCCAAGTTGTCCGTTTTTGCAACCTGAGCAGCAGCAAGGAATAGGCGCTATATGCTCATTGGGTTTGCATATATCGCTATCAATTTGATATTTGGGTTTCCCCGGTGTGCGCGAATGACGAAGGGGTACTTCTTCAATGGTGAAGCTGGTCTTAAATGCTGGGGTATTGGGCAGAGGCTCTGCGCGCTTTCCCTCTTGTTTCCGCTGGCTTTTTAGGCTGACAGGCGCTGGCGCAGGCGCTGTTGCCACACTTCCACCAGCACCACACCCAGGCCCGCGCAGCAGATCAAGGCCATGCCGGCAGCCGTCGCCGCATCGGGCAACTGGCCAAAAATCAACCAGCCCAAGGTGGTGGCCGAGACGATTTGCAGGTAGTTGAACGGCGCCAGCAAGGTCGCACTGGTCTTGCTGTAGGCAGTGATCTGCAGCCAGTGACCGACAAAGCCGGACAGGCCGGTGGAGGCCAGCAGCAGCCATTGCCACACCGTCAGATCGAGCTGCTTCCAGAAAAAGGGCAGCAAGGCGCTCAGTACCAGTGCACCAAACAGGCCCCCGTAGAGGTTGCTGGTGAGCGGGTCGTCTGCCGCCACGCGGCGCGTGCTGATCTGGAACAGCGCAAAGGTGCTGGCCGTCACCACGCCCCAGATGGCCCCTTCGGTGGACAGCTGCCCGCCCGGGCGGATGACCACCAGCATGCCGACAAAGCCCAGCAGCACGCCCGCCCAGCGGTGCCAACCCGGGCGCTCGCCCAGCAGCCAGGGCGCCAGCCCCATCACCAACAGCGGCGCCATGAAGTTCATCGCCGTGCCCTCGGCCAGTGGCACCATGCTCAGCACATGGAAGAACAGCAAGGTGGTGGCAATCATCAGCACCGAGCGCTGGACCTGGCGCGACAGCGACTGCGTGCGAAACAGCCCCAGCCCCCGCTTGGGCAGCACAAACACCCCCATCAGCACCACATGGCCGACATAACGGAACCAGGCCACCATCAGCACCGGCACCCCCGCCAGGACCAGCAGCTTGCCGCTGGCGTCCAGGCTAGAGAGAATCCACAGCCCGCAGACATGCAAGGCGATACCGAGTTGGCTCATGGGAGGCAGTTTTAGCGCAGCAGAGGCGGCCGATTGTAACCACGGGTTGAGCACTTTTCAGTCGCCGCATCAATAGGCTGATTCAGTGGCTTGCCTTGTCATGCAGACGCAAAAAAGCCGATCGGAAGGCTCTTCTTCAGATCGGCGATAAAGCTCGGCACTGGGTGGTGGGTGCCAGGCCGCAGTCGGAGGGGGCGTTGGGCTCCCGGCCTCCTGCTGTTCAGGTGCGCGGCAATCAGGCCGCGACGGCCTGCTGCATCGGCGTGGCCACGGCCTGGGCGATCTCGGCTTGGGCCTTGCTGATGGCAGCGGCGCGGGCTTCAGGGCCCATGGCCAGGCCTTCGGCGCGGGCAAAGTGCACATCGGTGATGCCGATAAAGCCGAAGATGGTTTGCAGGTAGGTTTCCTGGTGCTCCATCGCACGGCCGCCTTCACTGGTCGAGTAGATGCCGCCGCGCGATTCGACCACGATCACCTTCTTGCCACCGGCCAGGCCTTCTGGGCCGTTGGCGGTGTAGCGGAAGGTGCGGCCGCTTTGCAGCACACGGTCAATCCAGCTGCGCAGCTGGGTGGGGATGCTGAAGTTGTACAAAGGCGCGCCGATGACCAGCACATCGGCTTCGAGCAGCTGGCTCACGAGGGCCTCGGAGATCGCATTTTGCTCGCGCTCGGCTTCGGTCTTGGCTTCCTGGCCGGTGCGAAAGCCCAGTGCGTCAGCGCCCAGGTGGGGTGGGGTGTTGACGGCCAGGTCCAGGTACTCGACCTGGGTGTTGGGATGCACCGCAACCCAGGCCTTGACGGCTTCGGCGCTGAGTTGGCGGGAGACGGAGTTGGCGCCCAGGATGGACGAATCGATATGCAGCAGTTTCATGGTCAGTCCTTCAATCAGGTGACGGCTTTTGCTGCAGTCGCAGCATTTTTGCCAATGGCTGAATTCTGTCACTGCTGGCGGGCCCGATTGAGCGCTGGAATTGGGTTGGATTGTTCTATTTTTAGAACTATGATGGGCAGACTTTTTTGCCGCCTGTGCCCGCGCAGACCGCGCTAACGCTGCCTCTCACGATGAAATACGACCTCAACGACATGTACTACTTTGCCGAAGTGGTCGAGCGCGGCGGCTTTGCTGCGGCGGGTCGCGCGCTGGGGGTGCCCAAGTCGCGCCTGTCGCGCCGCATTGCCGATCTGGAGGCGCAGCTGGGCGTGCGGCTGCTGCAGCGCACGACGCGAAGGCTGTCGTTGACCGATGCCGGTGAGACCTTTTTGCGCCATGCGCAAACAGCGCGCGAGGCGGCGCAGAATGCGCAGGCCGAGATGGAGCAGACCCAGCGCGAGCCTTCGGGCACGGTGCGCGTGTCCTGCCCTGTCACCCTGGCCCAGGGCGCGGTGGGCAAGCTGCTGCCGGCCTTTTTGCGTACCTATGCCAAGGTGCGCATCGAGATGCTGGTGACCAACCGCACCATCAACCTGATCGAAGAGGGCATTGATGTGGCGCTGCGGGTGCGTGCCAACCTCAATGACAGCGGCAGCCTGGTCGTCAAACGCCTGGGCATGACGCGCCAGCGCCTGGTGGCCAGCCCCGAGCTGCTGGCCGTGCATGGCGTGCCGCAGACCCCGCAGGACCTGGGCAGCAAGATCCCGACGATGTCGCTGACCAGTGCCGATGGCAACAGCACCTTGCAGCTGGTGGGCCCCGAAGGCGAGCATGTGACCATCCACCACCAGGCTCGCTATGTGGCCGATGACCTGGTGACGCTGAAATATGCCGTGCTCGACGGCATTGGCGCCTGCTGGATGCCCGCGGCCATGGTGCGCGATGAGGTCGCCAATGGCGACCTGGTCGAGCTGCTGGCCGGCTGGAGCATCCCCGAAGGCATCTTGCATGCGGCCTTTGTCTCGCGCCGCAATATGGCGCCAGCGCAGCGCGCGTTTCTGGACTTCATGGGCGAGAACCTGCCGTTGCAGCGCATTGGCCAAACCGATGGGACCTGAATTCCTGGCGCTGCTTCATATTAGTTTTAGAAATAACAATACTAAAAAATAGTCGTTGTTGATCTAAAGGCCTGCTTTGACAATGCATGCATGTCCGGTGCCTGTCTTGTCACGATCAATCCCTCCCCCCCGCCACGCCCTGCGGCCATTGCGGTCGCACAGCGTAATGGCCAGCGGCCTGTGCAGCCGGGGTGGCGTGGAGAAGCCGAGACGGGTGCGCCGGTCTCGGTGGTGATCGTGCCGGGCTGGCGCAACTCCGGCCCCGGCCATTGGCAAAGCCTGTGGGCTGAACGGATTGCCGGCGCCTTGCGCGTGGAGCAGGAGGACTGGTTGCAACCGCACCGCAGCCCCTGGGTAGCCAGTGTGCAGGAGGCCATTGAGGCCGCGCCGCACCCGGTCATCCTGGTGGCCCATTCGCTGGGCTGCATCACCAGCGTGCATGCGGTCGAGCAACTAGGCAACCAGCAACGCGGCAGCATTGCCGGGGCCTTGCTGGTGGCGCCGGCCGATCCGGAGCGCCGCGCGCTGTTTGAAGACTTCACACCCGTGCCCGCGAACCCGCTGCCCTTTGCCAGCATTGTGGCTGCCAGCAGCAACGACCCCTATTGTCCGATCCGCATGGCCAGCGCCTATGCCAAAAGCTGGGGCAGCACCTTTGTGCGCGTGCCTTCGGCCGGCCATATCAATGTGGAATCGGGCCATGGCGAATGGCCGCTGGGCTGGGCCTTGCTGGGTGCCTTGGCATCGTTGGCGCCGGTGCAAGCGCAAGCGGCCTGATTCGCTCCTGCCTGATCTCTTTTTCCGCGTCCATATCTGGCATCTCTGCACGGTTCGTGCAGGCGGTCTTCGCGCTGCCTGCACTTTTGCTGCGGGCAAAAAAATGCCAGCAACGAATGCTGGCCAAGGAGGGGTTCGGTTGAATCAATAGGCTTATATTGCCTTAAATTGAGTGCCTCAATGTCGGTAATTTGTATGTGTTAGTGACGTTCATCAAGGCCGCTGTTACACCCCGGAGGTCGATCAGGCTCAGAGGCGCTTCTTGGCCGCATCAGCGGCGTCCTTCAAGCTCTCTTTCACATCACCGGCCTTTTTCTGGATTTCGCCTTCGGCCTCCAGTGCCTTGCCCTTGGCGATCTGGCTGGGGCTGTTGATGGCCTTGCCGACACCGGCCTGTGCTTCGCCTGCGAGGTCCTTGATCTTGCCTACGACTTGGTCCTTGTTCATGGTGCCACTCCTTGCTTGGTTGAGGTGTAGCCATTGTGCGCAGCGGCCATGCCAGAGCCTGTCAGTGCGCAGTCGTGCTTGTTGTGCGGTATCGCCGACAGCGGTCACAGCGCCGCAACCACCGACAAGATTAATTACAACTTGGGCAGGGGATCAACCAGCCGGGGCCGGGCTTATGGCCGGTGTTTGAGCGGGCTGTGGTCCTGCAGCGAACGCTGGTACTCGGCCATGCCCTGGGACTCGCGCGCCAGGTGGCGCTCTACCGCCTGGGCAAAGCCGGCATGGGCCAGCCAGTGGGCGCTGGGGGTGCGCACCGGCATGAGGGCGCGTGCCATCTTGTGCTCGCCCTGCGCGCCGCCTTCAAAGCACTGCAGGCCATGGCGTATGCACCATGCAATGGGCTGGTAGTAGCAGGCCTCAAAGTGCAGGCAGTCCACCCGCTCCATCGCACCCCAGTAGCGGCCATAGGCGTGGCGCGGCCCCGTGCCCGGCGCATCGATCGCGATCAGGCTGGCGGCGATGGGGCGGCCCTCGCGCTCGGCGATAAAGAGCAGCCAGTGCTCGGCCATCTGCGTGCGCATCGCGGCAAAGAACGCCGGGGTCAGGTAGGGCGCGTTGCCATGCTCCAGATAGGTGCGCTCATAGCACTGGTAGAAGAAGTCCCAATCGGCTGCGCTGATCTGCGCTCCACTGGCATGGCGGAACGTGACGCCAGCGGCCTGCACCTTGCGCCGCTCCTGGCGAATCTTCTTGCGCTTGTCCTGCTGCAGCTCAGCCAGAAAATCATCGAAGTCGGCGTAGGGCCTGGCGTCGCCGGTCTCGGCCGCATCGCGGTTGCGCCAGTGGAACTGCACGTTCTCGCGCTGCATCAGCGCAATGTTATCCGCCGCCTGAAGATCGGGCGCAGCGCCAAACAGTAGGTGCAGCGACGAGACCTGCTGCTGGTCGCAAAACTGGGTGGCGGCATGCAGCAACGGCGCGCGAAAGCTGTCATCGGCCACCAGCAGGCGGCTGCCGGGCACCGGGGTAAAGGGCACGGCAATGACCGCCTTGGGGAAGTAGTCCAGGCCATGCTCGGCATAGGCCCGCGCCCAGGCAAAGTCAAACACGTACTCGCCATAGGAATGGCTTTTGAGGTACATAGGGCAAGCGCCCACCAGCACGTCGCCCTGCCACAGGCTCAGGTGGCAAGGCTGCCAGCCGCTCTCCACGGTGGCGCTGCCGCTGTCCTCCAGCGCCTGCAGATAGGCGTGGCGCATGAAGGGGGTGGGGCGCTCTTGCAAGGCCAGCAGTCCATCCCAGGCGAGGGCATCGAACTCGGCGATGCTGGGCAGGATGCGCAGCTCCAGGCTGGGGCCAGGGTGGGGTGCGGGCGTGGGGTCAGCGGGCAGCGAGGTCATGGCCCGATTGTGGTCTGCCTGCTGCGCCGCTGCACGGGGCAGGTTATGCGGCTTGGCGCTGGTGGCTGTGCACCAGGTCCATCAGCGCGGCGATTTCTTCGTCGCTGCTGGACCAGGACGCGACAAAGCGCACCACCACCTCGCCCGCCTGCAGCTGGGTACCTGCCGGCAGGCTGCTGGCGTACCAGTCAGAGCAGCGCACGCCCTGGGCGCGCAGATGTTCATAGAGCGCAATGGGCATCCGCACAAACACTTCATTGGCCTGGGTGGGCCAGCTCAGGCGTACACCAGGCGTGGCGGCGAGTGCGGCCGACAGCTTGGCTGCCATCGCATTGGCATGGCGGGCCAGCTCCATCCAGTGGCCGCCCTCCAGCCAGGCGCAGAACTGCGCGCCGATGGTGCGGCTTTTGGAGACCAGCTGCCCGCTGCGCTTGATGCGCAGCGAGAAGTTCTGGGCCAGCGCCTGGTCGAAGAACACCACCGCCTCAGCCATCAGCGCGCCGTTCTTGGAGGCGCCCAGGCTCAGCACATCGACACCCGCGCGCCAGGTGATGTCGCCCGGGTGGCACTGCAGCGCGGCGATGGCATTGGCCAGGCGCGCGCCATCCATATGCACGCGCAGGCCCAGTGCATGGGCCTGGGCGGCCAGTGCGGCAATCTCTTGGGGCTGGTAGACCAGGCCGTTCTCGGTCACCTGGGAGATGCTCAGGCCGCTGATCACCATGTTGTGGGGTGCGTCGTGGGGGGTGCGCTCCACAAACGCGGCCAGGTCCTCGGCGCTGAGCTTGCCGTTGTCCGTGGCCATCGGCAGCAGGCTGGCGCCGCCGGTGAAGAGCGCCGGGGCGCTGTTCTCATCGACCGCGATATGGGCCATGTGGTGGCAGACCACGGCGTTCCAGGGCTGGGCGATGGTGGACAGCGCCAGGCAATTGGCCGCTGTGCCGGTGGTGACGAAGAACACTTTGACGGGCGCGCCAAAGGCCTCGCCCAGCATCTGCTCGGCGCGCTGGCTCCATTCGTCGTTGCCGTAGGCGGACTGGATGCCGCTGGCGGCCTCCACCAGGGTTTGCAGGATGCGGGGGGAGACGCCGGCTTGGTTGTCGCTGCCAAAGTTCATGGGACGCTGCAGGTGGTGGTGCAAAAGCCCGATTTTGCCCGCAAACCGCGCGCCAGCGGACCCGGACTGGCGGGATTTGCGTGCCGCTGCGCAGGCCTTGGGGTTTGTAGGCTAGACTCTTTGGCTGCGCCAGGCACGGGCCCTGCCCACTCTCCTTGTGGCCCTGGTGCACTGCTCACTGCCATCGAACCATCCATGTCCCATTTTTCCATTGCAAGCGCCCAGCTGAACTTTGTTGTGGGCGATATGCCGGGCAATGCCCGCAAGATCATTGATGCGGCGGCGCAGGCCGCGGCCCAGGGCACCCAGCTGCTGCTGACCCCCGAGCTGGGCATTTGCGGCTATGCCGCCGAGGACCTGTTCCAGCGCCCCTCGTTCCTGGCGGCCTGCGATGCCGCCGTGGCGCAGGTGCTGGAGGCCAGCCGGCAGTGGCCCGATCTGACGGTGGTGCTGGGCCACCCGCAGGCGGCGCAGCATGCGGCCCATGGCCGCTGCTACAACGCCGCCAGCGTGCTGCGCGCCGGCCAGGTGCTGGCCAGCTACCGCAAGCAGCTGCTGCCCAACTACCGTGAATTTGACGAGACCCGCTACTTTGTCGAAGGCACGCAGACCTGTGTGTTCGAGGTGGCGGGCAGCCGCATTGGGCTGCTGATCTGCGAAGACGCCTGGGCCAGCCAGCCCGCGCGGGCGGCCAAGGCGGCCGGTGCGCAGCTGCTGGCCGTCATCAATGCCTCGCCATTCCAGATGGACAAGCCCGGCCACCGCGAGGCCCTGCTGGCCGAGCGCACACGCGAGACCGGTCTGCCGCTGGTCTATGCCCACCTGGTGGGCGGGCAGGACGAGCTGGTGTTTGACGGCCACTCGTTTGCGCTCAATGCCGATGGCCAGGTGGCCGCCCGCGCCCCAGGTTTTGACGCGCATCTGCTGACCGTGCAGGTCGAGGCCACGGCCACGGGCCTGCAGCTGTCCGGCCCCATCGCCCAGCCTGGCGACACCAACCAGCAGCTGTGGCAGGCCTTGGTGGTGGCGGTGCGCGACTACCTGGGCAAGACCGGTTTCCCCGGTGCGGTGCTGGGTTTGTCCGGCGGTATCGATTCGGCCCTGGTGCTGGCGATTGCGGTCGATGCGCTGGGGGCTGACAAGGTCCGCACGGTGATGATGCCCTCGCCCTACACGGCCGATATCAGCTGGATCGATGCGCGCGAGATGGCCGAGCGCCTGTCGGTGGCCTATGAAGAGATCTCGATTGCGCCGCAGTTCGAAGCCTTCAAGGCCGCGCTGGCGCATGATTTTGCTGGCCGCGCCGAAGACACGACCGAGGAAAACCTGCAGGCCCGCATCCGGGGCACCTTGCTGATGGCGCTGTCCAACAAGTTCGGCTCCATTGTGCTGACCACCGGCAACAAGAGCGAGATGGCCACTGGCTACTGCACCTTGTACGGCGACATGGCGGGCGGCTTTGCGGTGCTGCGCGATGTGCCCAAGACCCGTGTGTTTGAGCTGGCGCGCTGGCGCAATGCCCATGACCCCTACGGAACCGGCCGCAACCCGATCCCCGAGCGCATCATCACCCGCCCGCCCAGCGCCGAGCTGCGCCCGGACCAGAAGGACCAGGACAGCCTGCCGCCTTATGAGGTGCTGGATGCCATCATCGCGCGCTACATGGAGCAGGACGCCGACATCGACAGCATTGTGGGTGCCGGCTACCCCCGCGCCGATGTGGAGCGGGTGGTGCGCCTGATCCGCATCAACGAATACAAGCGCCGCCAGGCCGCCGTGGGCCCGCGCCTGTCGGCCCGGGGTTTTGGCCGCGACTGGCGCTACCCCATCACCAACGGTTTTCGCGGCTGAGCGGCGGCGGCTACTGCCCGTGCCTGTGACCCACGCCTGCAAACCATGCCCTTGATGCCCTTGATGCGCTGTGCCTGCCCACCCCTCGCGCCTGACGCGGGGCGGCTGGGGGCTGCGCGCTTTCAGAGCTTTGTGCGCGCACGCATTGCGCGCCAGGTCGCCACGCGCCAGTCGGGCTTCTCGCGGCTCAATCCGCCATAGCGCGGCGCGCCTTCCCTCGCTTTCGTTGATCGCGGCATCGCGCGGCCCGCCTGCGCCGCCGCATTTCCTTCGTCTTTTTGGAGCTGTACACGGCGCTGCCGGGTGCGCGCTTTGCCATGTCCCCTTTTCTTCATTATTTCCGCGCCCAGTGGGCGCCGAGCGTGCCGCGCGAGCTGATGGCCGGCGCGGTCGCCACGTTTGCGCTGATCCCCGAGGTCATCGCCTTTTCCTTTGTCGCGGGAGTTGATCCGTCGGTGGGCCTGTTTGCCTCCTTTGTCATCAGCATCGTCATTGCCTTTGCGGGCGGTCGGCCGGCCATGGTGTCGGCCGCTGCGGGCTCAGTGGCGCTGGTCGCAGCGCCCTTGGTGCAGGCCCATGGCCTGCAGTACCTGTTGGCGGCGGGCCTGCTAGCTGGCGCCATGCAGATACTGTTTGGTTGGCTGCGCCTGGGGGTGCTGCTGCGCTTTGTCTCGGGCTCGGTGCGCACCGGTTTTGTCAATGCGCTGGCCATGCTGATTTTTGCGGCCCAGCTGCCACACCTGGTGGGCGCCAATGGCGCAACCTGGGCCATGCTGGCGCTGGGCCTGGTGGTCATCTATGGCCTGCCGCGCATCAGCACGGCCATCCCGTCGCCTTTGATCTGCATTCTGGTGTTGACGGGCGCAGCCCATGCGCTGGATCTGCCGCTCAAGACTGTGGCCGACCTGGGCCACCTGCCCGATAGCTTGCCCAGCTGGGCGCTGCCCGATGTGCCGCTGTCCTGGCAGACCCTGCAGCTGATTGCGCTGCCGGCGCTGGCCATTGCGATGGTGGGCCTGCTCGAATCCTTGATGACCGCCAGCGTGGTCGATGAGCAGACCGACACCCCCAGCGCCAAAAACCGCGAATGCAGCGGGCTGGGCCTGGCCAATATCGCAGCCAGCTGCTTTGGCGGCATAGCCGGCTGCGGCATGATTGGCCAGAGCGTGAGCAATGTGCGCTATGGCGGGCGCGGCCGGCTGTCCACCTTGTTTGCCGGGGCCTTTTTGCTGGGCTTGATGGTGCTGCTCAAGCCCTGGGTGGCCCAGGTGCCGGTGGTGGCGCTGGTCGCGATCATGGTCATGGTGTCGGCTTCGACCCTGGACTGGGGATCGGCCCGCGCGCTGCTCAAACATCCCAAGCTGTCGAGCCTGGTGATGCTCGCCACGGTGGTGGTCACCATCGCCACCCACAACCTGGCCGCTGGCGTGGCGGTGGGCGTGCTGCTGAGCGGCGTGTTCTTCATGTTCAAGGTGTCCAGGCTGCTGCAGGTGCAGCGCAGCGGTGATGCCGAGTTGGTCTACGCCGTGCGTGGCCAGCTGTTCTTTGCCTCGGCCGATCTGCTGGTCGATGCCTTTGATGTGCGCGAGATCGAGGGCCGGCCGGTGCGCATCGACATGGCGCAGGCGCATCTGTGGGACATCACGGCCGTGCAGGCGCTCGCCAAGGTCTGCGCACGGTTGCGCAAGCATGGCAGCGCCGTGCAGGTGACAGGGCTCAACGCCCAGAGCCAGGCGCTGGCCGCCCGTCTGGACCTGCGGCTGGACGGCGTTTAGAGGGCGGATGGGCCATGGCTTGGGCTGCCATTGCCTGGAGATTTGGCCCCGGAGGTGCCGAAGCCGGAATCTTTACGCACAATAGCCCCAGTTGCTGCGCGCATCGCCTGCGCAGCGTGTATATGCCCATCCCAGGAGAGCTTTATGAAAATGATTACCGCCGTTATCAAACCTTTCAAGATGGACGAGGTGCGTGAAGCTCTGGCGGATGTGGGTGTGACCGGTCTGACGGTCAGTGAGGTCAAGGGCTTTGGCCGCCAAAAGGGCCATACAGAGCTCTATCGTGGAGCGGAATATGTCGTGGACTTTCTGCCCAAGGTGAAGATCGAAGTCGCCGTGAAAGACGAGGATGTGGACCGCTGTGTGGACGCGATCGTCAACGCGGCCCGCACCGGCAAGATCGGAGACGGCAAGATTTTCGTCACCGAGATCGAGCGCGTGATCCGTATCCGTACCGGCGATCTGGACGAAGCGGCGGTCTGATCCAGACTGTCCCCGCATCCGCAAAAGCGCCTTGGCCACCAAGGCGCTTTTTTCATGTCTGCCACCGATTGCTGGGCAGCGGGTTCAAGGCTTGATCGTGGTGTGCGAGCAGATCCACAGCACCTGCGCATCTTCATCGCCGCCCGAGATGCAGGCATGGCCCATGACGCTGTCGAAATAGCAGGAGTCGCCGGCGGCCAGCTCCAGCGGCGCGTAGCTGTCGGTATGGATGACCACGCTGCCGCGCATCACATACAGCATCTCTTCGCCATCGTGGCTGAGCAACTGCGGAAAGGCGCTGCGCTCATGGGCCTTGATGGTGGTGAGCAGCGGAATAAAGCGCTTGTCGGCCAGGTCGGCATGCAGCAGCTCATAGACATATTGCGGCGTGCGGTGCACCAGGCCATCGCCCTGGCGGGTGATGCTGCGCCGCGCGCGCAGGCCCGTTTGCTGCAGCGGGCTGAAGAGCTCGCCCACGTCCACCTCCAGCCCGCGCGCGAGCGCCGCAATCTTTTCATAGGTGGGCGAGAGCTGGCCGTGCTCGATCTTGGACAGTGCAGACGCTGAGATGCCGCAGCGCTGGCTCAGCTGCTGCAAGGTCAGATCGGCATCGCGCCGCAACAGGCGCAGCTTGGTGGCCAGCACATCGGTGGTGGCATCGGCGCCGGCGTTGTGATGGGGCAGGGGGGCGTGGGGCATGGCAGGCTCTTGTGGTGCTCGCCAGTGTAGGGGCCTGCGCGCTGGCCCGTGGGACAGTGCAGGTCTGACGGCGGCGTTTTAGCTTGTATTCTGGGTAAACCCTAGATAAAAACACCTGATTCAAGAAAATTATTGTCTCAAACTGCATTAAATTTCGTATACGAAAATTATTTCTCTTTAGTAGATTTATTGCGCCACATGCAGATCCTGGACTCCACCCACACCACGCAACACCTGCCCATGGCGGCCTTGATCGACTGTCTGGAACAGATGTTCATCGCCGGCTGCGAAGTGCCACTGCGCCACAACCACCAGATTGCCGGCCAGACGAGCGCCGAAGACGGCATCCTGCTGCTGATGCCCGCCTGGCAGACCGGCAAGCGCATGGGGGTCAAGACGGTGTCCATCTTCCCGGGCAACCAGGCGCGCGGCCTGCCGGGTCTGCATTCGGTCTTTATCCTGTACGACGCGACCACCGGCGCGCCGCTGGCGGTGCTCGATGGTGATGCCATCACCTCGCGCCGCACCGCTGCGGCATCGGCCTTGGCCGCGCGCTGGCTCAGCCGCCCCGATGCCCGCCGTCTGCTGGTGCTGGGCGCCGGCCGCGTGGCCAGCCTGCTGCCCGATGCCTACCGCTGCGTGCGGGATATCCAGGAGGTGCAGGTCTGGGACATCCGCCCCGAGGCCGCGCAAGCGATGGTGGCGCGCCTGCAGGCGCAAGGCCTGCAAGCCGCAGTCGCCACCGACCTGGAGCAGGCGGCGCGCCAGGCCGACATCATCAGCTGCGCCACCTTGTCCAACGCGCCCTTGGTGCGTGGCGAATGGCTGCAGCCAGGTGTGCACCTGGACCTGATCGGCAGCTTTACCCCGGCGATGCGCGAGAGCGATGACGCCTGCTTTGCCCGCGCCACCGTTTTTGTCGATACGCCCGAAGCGCTGATGAAGGCGGGCGATATTCTGGCGCCCATCGCCAGCGGCGCCTGGGAGGCCAGCGGCCTGGCTGCCACCTTGGAGCAGCTGTGCCGCAGCCAGCACGCGGGCCGCCGCAGCGCCGATGAGATCACGCTGTTCAAGGCCGTGGGCACGGCGCTGGAGGACCTGGCCGCCGCATCGCTGGCCTTTGACGCCTTTAGCGCTGCGGGCACCTCGGGCGCCTCGGCCACCTGATCTGCTGCGCCTGGCCCTGTGCGGGCCGGGCCAGTGTTCTCCCTTTCTTTTGCTATCTGTTCACATCCCTTCCATGCGCACCTCTTCGACCGAGCCAGCAGCGTCTGCGGCCACCAACAAGCGAGTACTGATTGCCAGTCTGATGGGCAGCTCCATCGAGTGGTTTGACTATTTCCTCTATGCGACCACGGCGGCGCTGGTGTTCGGGAAGGTGTTCTTCCCAACCACCGACCCGGTCGTGGGGCTGATGCTGTCCTACCTGACCTTCTCGCTGACCTTCTTCATCCGGCCGCTGGGCGGCTTTATCTTCTCGCACATCGGTGACCGCATCGGGCGCAAGAAGACCTTGGTGATCACCTTGTCGCTGATGGGCGGCGCCACCGTGCTGATCGGCCTGCTGCCGGGCTATGAGCAAATTGGCATATGGGCGCCGATCCTGCTGATCGTGCTGCGCCTGGTGCAAGGCCTGGGCATTGGTGGCGAGTGGGGCGGCGCGCTGCTGTTGGCCTATGAATACGCGCCCAAGAACCGCAAGGGTCTGTTTGGCAGCGTGCCGCAGATGGGCGTGACCATCGGCATGGTGCTGGCCACCTTGGCCATCACCGTGATGAGCACCTTGCCCGATGACCAGTTTCTGGCCTGGGGCTGGCGCGTGCCGTTCCTGCTGAGCGCCATCCTGGTGTTCCTGGGCCTGTGGATCCGCAAGGGCATTGATGAGACCCCTGCGTTCAAGCAGGCCAAGGCCAGCGGCAATGTCGCCAAGATCCCACTGGTCGAAACCCTGCGCTACCACTGGCGCGCGGTGCTGGTGGCCGTCGCCATCAAGTTTGTCGAAACGGCGCCGTTCTATATCTTCTCGACCTTTATCGTCAGCTACGCCACGGCCACCTTGGGCTTTGAGCGCATCTCCGTGCTCAATGCGGTCACCATTGCCACCTTGCTGACGACCGTGATGATTCCCATCATGGGGCGCCTGTCCGACAGCATTGGCCGCAAGCGCATGTTTATCGCTGGCACCTTGGTGATGGCCGCCTTCACCTTCCCGTACTTCATGCTGCTCGAGCAGCGCACTATGACCAGCCTGGTCATCGCCACCGTCGTCGGCCTGGGTCTCGTCTGGGCACCCATCACCGCCGTGCTGGGCACCTTGTTCTCGGAGATTTTCTCGACCCGCGTGCGCTACACCGGCATCACGCTGGGCTACCAGATTGGCGCGGCGCTGGCAGGCGGCACTGCCCCCTTGCTCGCCACCTGGCTGCTCAACAAATACAACGGCTCCTGGGTGCCGGTGGCCTGGTACATCGTGGGCACGGCGGTCATCTCGCTCATTGGCATTGCGTTTGCCAAGACGGTGGCCGACAACGACTAAGGGCTCTGCCCCAGACACTGCTGCCGCCTCATCCACCGCGGCGGTGGTGGCCCACCAAAAGCCATCGGCCCGCTTATAAGCGGGCCGATGTTCTTGTGTCTGCGGGGCGCGGCTTAGATCACGGCACGCATCGCATCGCTTTGCTGCGACAGGCCGGCTTCTTCGACCAGTTGTGCGAGCAGCGCGGTATGGTCATCGCCACTCTTGATCAGGCCCATCTGCCAGTCGTCCATAAAGCCCTGGCCCACGCACTGCTGCAGGAACTGCAGCATGCCGTCGTAGTAGCCATGGGCGTTGAGAATGCCGATGGGCTTGTCGTGGTAGCCCAACTGGCGCCAGGTCCAGATTTCATACAGCTCTTCAAAGGTGCCGATGCCGCCAGGGATGGCGATGAAGGCATTGCTGCGCTCGGCCATCATGGCCTTGCGCTCGTGCATCGTGGTGACCACGTGCAGCTCGTCGCAGAGCTCATTGGCCAGCTCGCGGTCCACCAGGGCCTTGGGGATCACGCCGACCACGCGGCCGCCGGCCTCGCGCGTGGCGCGGGCCACCGTGCCCATCAGGCCGGATTTGCCGCCGCCATAAACCAGCTGGCCGCCATGGCTGCCGATCCAGTGGCCCACGGCCTGGGCGGCCTGGCCAAAGGCGTCGGTCTTGCCGGGGCGCGAGCCGCAGTAAACACACATCGAAAAGCTTGGGGAGTTGGTCATTTCAGCAATCTTTCATACAAGGCAGGCAGCCACACCGCCGCGCACAGCACCAGCGCCAGGAACACGGCGGCACTGCCCATGTCCTTGGCCTTCTTGGCCAGTGCATGCCACTGGGGGCCAAAGCGGTCCATCGCCATCTCGATGCCAGTATTGAGCAGCTCGGCGATCAGCACCAGAAAAACCGGGGTGATCAGCAAGGCCCAATCGCGCCAATCGCGCGCCAGCCAGATGGAGGCAGGCAGCATCAGCAGCGCGAGCATGGCCTCCAGGCGGAAGGCCTTTTCGCCCCAGCCGGCCCGCAGGCCTTGCAGCGAGTAGCCTGCGGCATGCCAGACGCGGGCCAGGCCCGTGCGGCTTTTTTGCGGGTTGGCGGCGTGGATGTCGGCCAGGCTGTGCGCTGGCGCGGCGGGCTCGGTGGGGGGGCGGGGATCGGGCTGGTTCATAGGGAGCGTGGTAGTCGCCCATCATGGCACAGCGCGGGCGACACAAAGCATATTATTGCACTGCAGCATTTGATCGGCGCGCTGCGTGGCGCTTGCGCCCAGCAGCGCTGGCGCAACAAGGGTCCATCTAGCCCGACCGATCAGGCGCCGTGTTTTTGGGCGCAGGGCGCTCGGCGCTGACCAGGCGGGTACCCGCGATCGCATCGTGCCAGAACTGCTGCAGCGGGTGCAGCCGGCTGGCCAGCGCCCAGAGCACGATCCAGCCGCTCAGCAGCACGACGATTTCGCCCACCGGCAGGCTAAAGGGCATGCTGACAACCAGCGGCGGCAGAAACCACAGCCAGCTGCAGACATAGCGCAGCAACGCGCGGCCCTGGGTCAGCGGCTGGCCATGGCGGTCAACGATGCGGATCTGCCAGGTCTTCATCGCCAGGGTCTGGCCCTTGTGCCAGAACCAGGTGAAGTAGATGCCAAAGATGATGAACAGGAACAGCTGCAGGCCATGGCGGTTGTCCATCGCATTGCGGGTCTGGCTCAGCGAGCTGTAGAGGTAGCCCGACATGAAGACCACGCCAAACATCAGCATGCCCTCGTACAACCAGCAGGCCATGCGCCGCGCCAGGCGCGGTGCGCGCAACAGGGCGCTGGTGGCGAGAGGGCCGGAAGGGAGCGCTGTTGTGCTGGAAGTGGTCTGCATGCGGACAGTATCAGGTCGGCGGGTGCACCGGGCTGTCGCTGTTGCGCGACTGCGATTCGCCCGCCGGTGGCCGGCTGGGGGCATCGAGCGGGGGCAGCGGCGAGGAGGTAACAGGCGCGGGCATTTGCACCGGGGCGGTCTCCACCACCGGGGCAGGCGGCAAGGCGGGGGACGGCGCCGGGGGTAGCGCGGGGGCTGGGGCGTGCGCTGCGCCGTTGGCGGCCGGGGCTGGCCCGCTGAGGGGGCCTACTTCGACTGGCGTCACCATGCCGCGCGACTGCACACGGATCTCGGGCGGCGGCAGGATTTTGGGCGGGTTGGCGCGGTTGGGGTTGATGGCGGCAGCGGGCACCTTGACCAGGCGCCCGGTGCTGCGGGCGGTGGGGCGGGGCGCCAGCGCCACGCCACCGTGGTAGAGCACGCCGCCCTGGGCCAGGCGCTTGCGCTCACGGGCGCTGAGTGCCTGGTAGTCTTCCCAGAGCTTGCGTTTTTCCTCGGCCGACAGGCTGCTGATGTTCGAGTAGTTGAGCCGGGCCTGGCTTTGGTCGGAGAGGCTGAACTTGGCCCATTCCTTCATGTGCTCGGCAATGCGCAGCTGCTCTTCGGGGGAGAAATCGTCAAAGCTGTCGGCGATCATTGTCCAGCGGCTTTTTTGCTGGGTGGTCAGCCAGTTCCACTGCTCTTCGAGCGGCGCCAGCACGGTGCGCTGGTCGTCATCGAGCGCCTCCCAGCTCGGGCCTTCATTGCGCGGGCTGCTCGAGCGCGTGACGCTGTTGGCGCTCACCAGATCGCTGGCGGCGCTGCCGTAGATATTGGCGGCCTTGTTGCCGGCGTAGATGCCCACAACAGCAAAAGCAGCCAGCAAAATACTGGCTGCCAGGGCGGGGATGCTCGAAGGGGCGGGCGTGCTGCCGGCTACCTCGTCGTTATCGTAATCGTGTCTCAACGCTTGTCAGTGGGCTGCTTTTGGGCAGCAATCTTCAGAAACTGGGTAAAACCAGGATCAGTATAGGCGCTTGGCGGCAGCTCGTCAGCCAGCAAGGTGGCATCGTACTCTGCCATTTCGCTGGCGCCTTCGTCCGCCTGAACACCATTGAAGAAAGCCAGGCCGGCCACCATCGCGCTCAGCGGCACGGCCGACACCACGGCGCGCCACCAGTTGCGTTTGCCAGAAGGTGCAGCTTCCTGCTGGGGCTGGCGTGCAATAGCGGGCACAGCCACCACCTTGCGGCGGGACAGCGCGCGCTCGCGGGCCGCTCGCAAACGTTCGCTGATGTCGTAGTCGAGATCAGCCTCGGCTTCGCTCAGCCGAGCGGTGACGCGGCGGGCAAAAATTTCAGCATTGACAACGGTTTGGGCGGTGTTTGAGCGGTTCATAGCACGATTCCTTTGGCCTTAAGCACTTTACTCAAGGTTTGGATGGCGCGAAAGCAGTGGGTTTTTACACTTCCCTCTGAGCAACCCATGGCTGCTGCAGTCTCTGCGATGTCCATCTCTTCCCAATAACGCATCAGAAACGCTTCGCGTTGACGCGCTGGCAACTGTTGTATCTCTTTTTCTATTAATGCAAGGGTTTGTTTGCGGTTGGTGTGGTCCTCGGCACTCTGCTCGGCCTCTCCATTGTCGGCGTTATAGATATCGAGGAGGTTGAATTCCCCCTCGTCATCCGGGCCTTCGAAGTCGCTCATCGTCGTAAAGAGCGCGTTGCGCGTCTTTTGCCGGCGAAACCAGTCGAGCGTGCTGTTGGACAGGATGCGCTGGAACAGCATCGGCAGCTCGTTGGGCGGCTTGTCCCCATAGTGCTCGGCCAGCTTCATCATGCTGTCCTGCACGATGTCGAGCGCTGCTTCCTGGTCGCGCACATGAAAAAGCGAGCGCTTGAAAGCTCGCTTTTCAACGCTTTTCAGAAAGTCGGACAGTTCTCGTTCTGTGGCCAAATCGTACCCAACACCGTGGTTATTCAGAGATTTCTCGCTTTTTACCCGGGTAAATAAACCAAGTGTGGCAAAAAACACCGCATCAAGCCTTAGATTATCGCATCCTATCGAAAAAAAATCCGTAGCTTGTCGCAAAGCAATGCTGCAGTGCGATAATGTACAAGCATCAAAAAGCAAAAGGGTCACGGTCCGGCGTCGCAAGCATCTCGCCCATGTCCGTTGGCCTCAAGTTCCAAGCAGGCTCCACAAGAGCTGGGTGAGGAGCACCAGAGGTTTTTCGTTAGAGAAATTCACAAAGGTTGATCATGGAAATGTCCAAGGCCGAGCAGAACTCGGCGCAAGCGGCGCATCAGTCCGCGCAGAAATCCCAAGAACTCATGGGTGCTGAAGTGCTGGTCAAGGCACTGCAGGCCGAAGGCGTCAAGCAGCTGTGGGGCTACCCCGGCGGTGCAGTTCTCTACATCTACGACGCGCTCTACAAGCAAGACACCATCAACCATGTGCTGGTTCGCCATGAACAGGCAGCAGTGCATGCGGCAGACGGTTTTGCCCGCGCCACCGGTGAAGTGGGCGTGGCCCTGGTCACCTCCGGCCCCGGCCTGACGAATGCCGTCACCGGTATTGCCACTGCTTACACAGACAGCATCCCCATCGTCGTGATCTCCGGTCAGACATCCACGACCGCCATTGGCTCGGATGCGTTCCAGGAATGCGATACCGTCGGTATCACGCGCCCCATCGTCAAGCACAACTTCCTGGTCAAGGACGTGCGCGACCTGGCGCTGACGATGAAAAAAGCGTTTCATATCGCACGCACGGGCCGCCCTGGCCCCGTGGTGATCGATATTCCCAAGGACGTGTCCTTCAAGAAGGTGGCCTACAGCGGCTATCCCTCGACGGTCGAGATGCGCTCCTACAACCCGGTCAAGAAGGGTCACAGCGGCCAGATCCGCAAGGCCTTGCAGCTGCTGCTGTCGGCCAAGCGCCCCTATATCTATACCGGTGGCGGTGTGCTGCTGAGCGGCGCCGAGCAAGAGCTGCGCACCCTGGTGGACCTGCTGGGCTACCCGGTGACCCACACCTTGCTGGGCCTGGGCGCCTACCCGGCCAGCGACAAGAAATTCCTGGGCATGCTGGGCATGCACGGCACGATCGAAGCCAACAACGCGATGCAGAACTGCGATGTGCTGCTGGCCGTCGGTGCGCGCTTTGATGACCGGGTGATCGGCAACCCCAAGCACTTCATGTCGGTGGAGCGCAAGATCATCCATGTCGACATTGACCCCTCGTCGATCTCCAAGCGCGTCAAGGTGGATGTGCCCATCGTGGGCGACTGCAAGGAAGTGCTGACCGAGCTGATCGCGATGGTGCGCGAGAGCGTGGTCAGCCCCGATGCCGAGGCGCTGCAAAACTGGTGGAAGACCATCGAAGACTGGCGCAGCCGCGATTGCCTGCGCTATGACCGTGGCAACAAGGAGGTGATCAAGCCCCAGTTCGTGGTCGAGACGCTGTGGCAGATGACCCGCGATGCGGACTGCTATGTGACCTCGGACGTGGGCCAGCACCAGATGTGGGCTGCGCAGTACTACCGTTTTGAGGAGTCGCGCCGCTGGATCAACTCGGGCGGCCTGGGCACGATGGGCGTGGGCATCCCCTATGCGATGGGCATCAAGCTGGCCAAGCCCGATGCCGAGGTGTTCTGCATCACCGGCGAAGGCTCGGTGCAGATGAACATCCAGGAGCTGGCCACCTGCCGCCAGTACGAGACGCCGATCATCATCTGCGCGCTCAACAACCGCTTCCTGGGCATGGTGCGCCAGTGGCAAGAGATCGAGTACTCGGGCCGCTACAGCCACAGCTACATGGATTCGCTGCCTGACTTCGTCAAGCTGGCCGAAGCCTATGGCCATGCGGGCATTCTGATCGAGAAGCCCGAGGATGTGGAGCCCGCGCTGCGCGAGGCGCGGCGCATTGCCCGTGAAGAGCGCAAGAGCGTGTTCCTCGATTTCCGCACCGATCCGACCGAGAACGTCTTCCCGATGGTCCAGGCCGGCAAGGGCATCACCGAGATGCTGCTGGGCGCGGACGATCTGTAAACGCCTTTCTGGCTTGGCGCGCCTTGTGGCAAGCGCGCGTCCAGCCTGTCCTTGGGTTTTCCCTTTCTGACGAATCTATTGTCTACCGAGCCCTGCGCTTACCGGCGCCGGGGGAGGGTAGCGAAAAGAGGAATCTGTTCTTATGAAACACATCATTGCGGTTCTCCTGGAGAACGAACCAGGCGCCCTGTCGCGCGTGGTGGGCCTGTTTTCGGCCCGTGGCTACAACATCGAGTCGCTCACCGTGGCGCCCACCGAGGATGCCTCGCTGTCGCGCATGACCATCACCACCACCGGCTCGGACGACGTCATCGAGCAGATCACCAAGCACCTCAACCGCCTCATTGAAGTGGTCAAGGTGGTCGATCTGACCGAAGGCGCCTATACCGAGCGCGAGCTGATGATGATCAAGGTGCGGGCGGTCGGCAAGGAGCGCGAAGAAATGAAGCGCATGGCCGATATCTTCCGCGGCCGCATCATCGATGTGACCGAGAAGAGCTACACCATCGAGGTGACCGGCGACCAGGCCAAGAACGACGCCTTCCTGAGCGCGATCGACCGGTCGGCCATCCTCGAAACCGTGCGTACCGGAGCCAGCGGCATCGGGCGCGGTGAACGCATCTTGCGCGTGTAATGCGCTGGTGTCACCGGCTGCGACGCCATGCCCGCCAGGCGGTGGGGGTGGTGCTGCTGCTGGTGGGGCTTGTGCTGGTGGTGGCCTGGGTGCAGACGGACGACCCTGATTGCAGTCTGTCCCAGGACCTTTTCACACAGCAGCGCTTGTGTGATGGCATCTTTGGCGAGCCCGACGAAAACGCTTCGAGGCGCACCAACCCCTGGCTAGTACTCATAGTAGGATTGGGCGCTTTTGTAGCGGGAGCTTATTTGCTGGCTTCAGGACCTGCGGCAAGGCCCCCTGACGATGCAGATTCTTGAGAATGTTTGTTTGAATTTCTGAATTTTTGACTGATACCAACGGAGCGAAGCATGAAAGTTTTTTACGACAAGGACTGTGACCTGTCCCTCATCAAAGGCAAGACCGTCGCCATCATCGGCTACGGCTCGCAAGGCCATGCGCACGCGCAGAACCTCAACGATAGTGGCGTGAAGGTCATCGTCGGTCTGCGCAAGTCTGGCGCTTCCTGGCCCAAGGCCGAGAAGGCCGGCCTGACCGTGATGGAAGTCAACGATGCCGTCAAGGCCGCTGACGTGGTCATGATCTTGCTGCCTGATGAAGACATCGCCAAGGTCTACAGCGACAACGTCAAGGACAACATCAAGCAAGGCGCTTCGCTGGTGTTTGCGCACGGCTTCAACGTGCACTACAACCAGGTCGTGCCCCGCGCCGATCTGGACGTGTGGATGGTGGCGCCCAAGGCCCCAGGCCACACCGTGCGCAACACCTACAGCCAAGGCGGCGGCGTGCCCCACCTGATCGCTGTGCACCAGGACAAGTCTGGCAAGGCCCGTGACCTGGCCCTGTCCTACGCGATGGCCAATGGTGGCGGCAAGGCCGGCATCATCGAGACCAACTTCAAGGAAGAAACCGAAACCGACCTGTTCGGCGAGCAAGCCGTTCTGTGCGGCGGCGCGGTCGAGCTGATCAAGATGGGCTTCGAGACCTTGGTGGAAGCCGGCTACGCGCCTGAAATGGCCTACTTCGAGTGCCTGCACGAGCTCAAGCTGATCGTGGACCTGATCTACGAAGGCGGCATCGCCAACATGAACTACTCGATCTCGAACAACGCCGAATACGGCGAGTACGTGACCGGCCCTGAGGTGATCAATGAAGAGTCGCGCAAGGCCATGCGCAACGCTCTGAAGCGCATCCAGAACGGCGACTACGCCAAGATGTTCATCCAGGAAGGCCGTCTGAGCTACCCATCGATGACCGCCCGCCGCCGCAACACCGCCGATCACCAGATCGAGCAAGTCGGTGGTCAGCTGCGCGCCATGATGCCTTGGATCGCCAAGAACAAGCTGGTCGACCAGACCCGCAACTAAATCCCGGCGGCTGCCGCAGCCCTGTTGCGGCGCCGAGGTGATGTGCAAAGGACTGCTTTGGCAGTCCTTTTTTCATGGGCATGGCCGGCGGGGCCGCGCTGGCGAAAAGCTACACTGTAGCCCAAGCCCGGCGGGGCCAGAACCCGCTGGAAACTATAAAATAAGTAGCTGATTGCGCAGATATAGCTGGCGCTGGAGTGGATTGAATGCTGGACGAAAACGAAACCAAGCCCAAGGCCGCAGCGCATGCACTGCCGCCTGCGCAGCGCAAGTGGCGCAAGGGCATCTATGTGCTGCCCAACTCGTTCACCTTGGCCGCCTTGTTTGGCGGTTTTTACTCGATCGTGATGGCCATGAATGGCCGTTTCGAGGCGGCCGCTGTCGGCGTGTTCTGCGCGATGGTGCTCGATAGCCTCGACGGCCGCGTGGCGCGCATGACGCACACGCAAAGCGCCTTTGGCGAGCAGATGGATTCGCTCTCGGACATGGTGTCCTTTGGCGCCGCTCCCGCACTGATTGCCTATGAATGGGCGCTGCGCCCGCTGGGCCGCTGGGGCTGGATCGCAGCCTTTGTCTATTGCTCCTGCGCAGCGCTGCGCCTGGCGCGTTTCAATGTGAACACGGGCGTGGTGGACAAGCGCTATTTCCAGGGCATGCCGTCGCCCGCTGCTGCGGCCTTGGTGGCAGGCTTTATCTGGCTGACCAGCGCGCTTTTGGTATCGCACCGCGATGTGCCGATTTTTGGCCAGGTGATTGCGCTGTTTGGCGGCTACCCGGCCAGCCGCGATGACCTGTCCTGGATCATGTTTGCCATCACCTTGCTGGCGGGTCTGACCATGGTCACCAATATCCCGTACTACAGCTTCAAGGATGCAGGCGCTGCCAAGAGCGTGCCCTTCATCTCCCTGGTGGTGGTGGTGCTGCTGCTGGCGGTGGTCAGCATCGAGCCGGCCACGATGCTGTTCCTGATCTTTGTGGTCTATTCGCTCTCGGGCTATGTGATCTATGCCTGGCGCCGCTTCAAGGGCCAGCATGTCTCGATCGTGGCGACCTCGACCGACGAGCCCGAAGAGCGCGGCTTGCACCACGATTGAGTTTTTTGCAGACACCAGCCCAAACCTGTGTTAGAGTGATTGCCATGCAAAACCTGTCCCTAGCTCTACTACTAGCATGTCCAACGGGCAGGTAGAGTAGCGCGCAGTTTTTCACCCCTACACCTCGGCCCGTTTGCACCAGCAACGGGCCGATTCTGTTTTTAGCAGGTTGCTGGTTTCCAACCCCGAACTTTTTGTTCCGATGAGAAAGACCAGACAACCATGTTGACCCAACCTTCCAGCAAGTACCGCGCTTTTCCAGCCATTGCGTTGCGTGACCGCACCTGGCCTGATGCCCAGATCACCCAGGCACCCATCTGGCTGTCCACCGATCTGCGCGATGGCAACCAGGCGCTGATCGAGCCCATGGACCTGGCGCGCAAGCTGCGCATGTTCGACATGCTGGTCAAGATTGGTTTCAAGGAAATCGAAGTCGGCTTTCCCGCGTCCTCGCAGATCGAGTTCGACTTTGTGCGCCAGTTGATCGAGGAAAAGCGCATTCCCGCCGACGTCACCATCCAGGTGATGACCCCCGCCCGGCCTGAGCTGATCACGCGCACGGTCGAGGCCTTGCAAGGCGCGCCGCGCGCCATCGTCCACATCTACAACGCGGTGGCCCCGGTCTGGCGCAAGGTGGTATTCGGCATGAGCGTGCCCGAGGTGATGGCCCTGGTCAAAGACCAGGTCACCCACCTCAAGACCTTGACCGATGCGCAGCCCGGCACCGAATGGGTCTTGCAGTACTCGCCCGAGACCTTCTCGCTCGCTGAGCTTGAGGTGTCCCAGCAGGCCTGCGAGACGGCGATTGCCGCCTGGGGCCCAGGCCGCGACATCATCCTGAACCTGCCCACGACGGTGGAGAACGCCACCCCCAACGTGTTTGCCGACCAGATCGAGTGGATGGTGCGCCAGTTTGCCAACCGCCCTGAGGTGGTGGTGTCTGTGCACCCACACAACGACCGCGGCACCGGCACGGCCAGCGCCGAGTTGGCGTTGATGGCCGGCGCCCACCGCGTCGAAGGCTGCCTGTTTGGCAATGGCGAGCGCACCGGCAACCTCGACATCGTCAATGTGGCCTTGAACATGTATGTGCAGGGTGTATCGCCCCAGCTCGATTTCTCGGACATCGACGCCATCCGCGCTGAAGTCGAGTACTGCAACCAGCTGCCCGTGCCGGCGCGCCACCCCTATGCCGGCGACCTGGTCTACACCTCGTTCTCGGGCTCGCACCAGGATGCGATCAAGAAAGCCTTTGCGGCCCGCCAGGATGCCGATATCTGGGAAATTCCTTACCTGCCGATCGACCCCAAGGACCTGGGCCGCAGCTATGAAGCGGTGATCCGCGTCAACAGCCAGTCGGGCAAGGGCGGCATCTCCTACCTGCTCGAAGAAGCCTATGGCCTGGCGATGCCACGCCGCTTGCAGATCGAGTTCAGCCAGGTGGTGCAGCGCGCGATGGACACGGCGGGCACCGAGTTCACCGCCAAGGACCTGTGGCAGATCTTCGAGCGCGAGTACCAGCTGGGCGCCAACCATGCGCTGGCCCAGTACCGCGTGGAATCGAACGACAGCGATGACGTGCGCATCAGCGGCAAGGTGCAGTGGGCCGGCCAGGCCGTCAGCATCGCCGGCCACGGCAATGGCCCGATCGATGCCTTTGTGCGAGCGGTCAGCAGCGCCATCGGTATCCCCGTTCGTTTGCTGGACTACAGCGAGCATGCAGTGGCTGCCAGCGATGCCCGCGGCGACAAGGGCGCCAATGCCACGGCCGCTGCCTATATCGAGCTGCGCGTGGGCGACAGCCAGAGCCTGTACGGCGTGGGCATGGACAGCAACAGCACCCAGGCGGCTTTCCGCGCGGTGATGAGTGCGGTAGCACGTAGCGGTGCTGTCGCCAGCGTGCAAACGGCAGCGCCACAAGCGGCTGCACAAGTGGCTACCGCCTAACCACAGGCGGAGCAAAGCACGTAAACTGTAGCGCGGTTGAAGCAGGCTGCAGCAGAGTGAAGTGATCGCTCTCCTGCAGCCTGTTTTAGACAATCCACTCACCCACGGTGGCAGCGCAGGACCAATGCCATGGAGAACACACGATGAGCGACCAACTGATTATTTTTGATACCACCTTGCGCGATGGCGAGCAGTCGCCCGGCGCCTCGATGACCAAGGACGAAAAGCTGCGCATTGCGCGCCAACTCGAACGCCTCAAGGTGGACGTCATCGAGGCCGGTTTTGCCGCCAGCTCCAACGGTGACTTCGATTGTGTCCAGAGCATCGCCTCCATCATCAAGGACTCGACCATCTGCTCGCTGGCCCGCGCCAACGACCGCGACATCGCCCGCGCCGCCGAGGCCTTGAAGCCCGCCAACCGCGCGCGTATCCACACCTTCATTGCGACCAGCCCGCTGCACATGGAGAAAAAGCTGCGCATGTCGCCCGATGAGGTGTTCGAGCAGGCCAAGATGTCGGTGCGCTTTGCCCGTAACCTGGTGGGCGATATTGAGTTCAGCCCGGAAGACGGCTACCGCAGCGACCCTGATTTTCTCTGCCGCGTGATCGAGGCCGTGATTGCCGAAGGTGCCACGACCATCAACGTGCCCGACACCGTCGGCTACGCGATCCCTGAGCTCTATGGCCAGTTCATTCTGAACCTGCGCGAGCGCATTCCCAACAGCGACAAGGCCATCTGGTCGGTGCACTGCCACAACGACCTGGGCATGGCTGTCGCCAACTCGCTGGCCGGCGTCAAGATCGGTGGTGCACGCCAGGTGGAGTGCACGATCAACGGCCTGGGCGAGCGCGCGGGTAACTGCTCACTCGAAGAGGTGGTCATGGCCGTCAAGACGCGGCGCGACTACTTTGGCCTCGATGTCAACATCGACGCGCAGCACATCGTGGCCGCCAGCCGCCTGGTGAGCCAGACCACCGGCTTTGTGGTGCAGCCCAACAAGGCCGTGGTGGGCGCCAATGCCTTTGCGCATGCCTCCGGCATCCACCAGGATGGCGTGCTCAAGGCGCGCGACACCTACGAAATCATGCGTGCCGAAGATGTGGGCTGGAGCGCCAACAAGATCGTGCTGGGCAAGCTCTCGGGCCGCAACGCCTTCAAGCAGCGCCTGCAGGAGCTGGGTGTGGTGATGGACAGCGAAAGCGAGATCAATGCCGCCTTTGCCCGTTTCAAGGACCTGGCCGACCGCAAGAGCGAAATTTTTGACGAAGACATCCTCGCACTGGTGCACATGGAAGGCGCCGAGGCGCAGGCCGAAACCTACCGCTTTGTCTCGTTGTCGCAATCGAGCGAAACGGGCGAGCAGCCCAAGGCCAGCGTGGTGTTGATTGCCCATGGCCAGGAGGTGCGCGGCGAGTCTACCGGCAACGGCCCGGTCGATGCCTCGATGAAGGCAATTGAGTCGCAGGCGCGCAGCGGCGCCGAGATGGTGCTGTATGCGGTCAATGCGATCAGCGGCTCGACCGAGAGCCAGGGCGAGGTGACCGTGCGCTTGCAGATGGGTGGGCGCGTGGTCAACGGTGTAGGCGCAGACCCTGATATTGTGGTGGCGTCAGCGAAGGCTTACATCGCTGCGCTAAACAAGTTACAAAATCCTACGGAGCGAGTAGCTGCACAAGGTTGAGACTTCGGAATATAATTTCACTTAAATAATTGAAGAATCGCGTAAGTTAATGAATTTGCGCGATTTTTTAAATTCAAGTTTCCGCTGTCAGCTATCGTATTTGTAGGGAGCAGAATAATGGCGCTACGTCATCGCAGTGTTTTGCGTCGTTTTTCACATTTGTTTGCAATTTGTACCCTGGCCTTTGGTTTGTCCGCTCCCAGCGTGCAGGCCAGCACCAAGAACAAGCCCGCTCCCAAGGCCCATGTGCAGGCCAAGGCTAGCAAAAAGCCTGCCGCCGTGGCCTCCAAGGGCGAGCGCAATGGCCGCCAAAAGCAAGCGGCTGCGCCATCGTCCAAAAAGGTCGCCGGCAAAGCCCCCAAGGGCAAGACCACGCTGGCCAAGGCAGGGCGCCACGCAGGGCGCGCTGCCGTTGCCGCTGCCGTCATCATTCCCGAGCGCCAGTCCTTCGGCCAGATGGCCGGCCTGCATGATGTGACCGATCCGCTGGCACTCAAATCCAGCGTCGCTCTGGTGCTGGACCAGGACACCCATGAAGTGCTGCTGTCCAAGAACGACCATGCCGTGCTGCCGATCGCCTCGCTCACCAAGCTGATGACCGGCCTGATCATCTCCCAGGCCCAGCTGCCGATGGACGAGATGATCACCATCACCCAGGACGATGTGGACACCGAAAAGCACAGCAGCTCGCGTCTGCGTGTGGGCACCACCTTGATGCGCGGCGAATTGCTGCACCTGGCGCTGATGTCCAGCGAAAACCGTGCCGCCCATGCGCTGGGCCGCACCTACCCTGGTGGCCTGCAGACCTTTGTCGGCATGATGAACATGAAGGCCAAGATGCTGGGCATGGCCGATACCCGCTATGTCGAGCCCACCGGCTTGTCGAGCTCCAACCAGTCCAGCGCCTTTGACTTGGCCACCTTGGTCAATGTGGCGCACTCCGATCCGCTGCTGCGCGATCTGACCACTTCGCCGTCCTACCAGGTCGAAGTGGGTGAGCGCATGCTGCAGTTCAACAATACCAACCGCCTGGTGCACAGTCCCGAGTGGAATATCGGCCTGCAAAAGACCGGCTATATCTCCGAGGCAGGCCGCTGCCTGGTGATGCAGGCCCAGGTGGCCGGCCGCAAGCTCATCATGGTGTTCCTGGATTCGGCGGGCAAGTTCGGTCGCCTGGCCGATGCCGAGCGCGTGCGCCACTGGGTGGAAGGCTCGGGCACGCAGCTGCTGGCCAAGCACTGAGCGCGCTGCGCCCACAAAAAAACCTGCCTCGGCAGGTTTTTTTGCGTGCGGTTGATGGCCTGCCCGGGCTCAGCGTGCGTTGGGCTGGCGGTGCTCGTCAAAGCCCAGCGCGGACGAGATCTCGCTAGCCGTGGCCTGCAGGCGCGTGGTCCAGGCGTCTTCCAGCCGGTCGGCAGGGGCGGACACCGACAGGCCAGCGACCAGGCGCCCCTGGTCGTCATAAATGCCCGCTGCCATGCAGCGCACGCCCAGCTCCAGCTCCTCGTTGTCGCGCGCCACGCCGTACTGGCGGGTCTTGGACAGCTCGCGCTCGAGTACCGCCAAATTGGTGATGCTGTTCTTGGTGTTGCCCGCCAGGCCCGTGCGCATCGCGTAGGCGCGTACGCGCTCGGGCTCGTCGTTGGCCAAAAAGAGCTTGCCGGTCGAGGTCAGGTGCAGCGGCGCATGGCCGCCGATGGCGCGCACCACCTGCATGCCCGAGCGCTCGCTGAAGCTGCGCTCCACATAGACGATCTCATCGCCCTGGCGCATGCTCAGATTGATGGCCTGCTGCGTGGCCAGGTGCAGCCGCCGCATCGGCAGCAGGGCCACTTCGCGCACATTGATGCGCGCCTTGACCAGGTTGCCCAGCTCCAGAAGGCGCATGCCCAGGCGGTAGCTGCCCGACTCGGGGCGGTCCACAAAGCGGCCAATGGTCAGGTCGTTCAAGATGCGGTGCGTCGTCGACGGGTGCAGGCCTGTGATCTCGCTCAGCTCCTTGAGTGACACCGCTTCCTCGCGCGTGGCCAGGACGTCCAGCAGCGTGAACATGCGCTCTAGCACTTGCACGCTGGGCTTGGTGACGGTGTCATGTATTGGTTTGGTCATGCGTAGACTGGCGCTCAAATAACAAAAAGAGGGGTGACCGCTTGATCGGAGCGATCAAGGGGCGCAATGGTTGGCGAGCTGGCCCGGTTGCCAGCGCTGGTCGATATAGACCTCATAGGGCTGGTAATCGGCCTTGTATTGCATCTTGGGGCTGGCGGCAATCCAGTAGCCCAGGTACAGGTAGGGCAGGCCCATGGCCCGGCACTGATCAATCTGCCAGAGCACGTTGTAGGTGCCGTAGCTGGTGTGGGCCTCGGGCTCGTAAAAGGTGTAGACGGCCGACAGGCCGTCGTTGAGGATGTCGATGATCGAGACCATCTTCAAGGCGCCGGGCTGCTGGCCCTGCGCGGGCTCGCGAAACTCCACCAGGCGGCTGTTGACCCGGCTTTGCAGCATGAACTGCGAATACTGCTCGACGCTGTCCTCATCCATGCCGCCACCGGTATGGCGCGCCGACTGGTAGCGCAGGTAGAGCGCGTAGTGCTCACGCAAAAAGCCCAGCGGCAGCACGCGCACGTCCAGCGCCTGGTGCTGCTTGCGCGCGCGGCGCTGGTGGCGCTTGGGTTTGAAGTCCTGCACCTGCACGCGCAAGGGCACGCATGCCTGGCAGCCATCGCAATAGGGGCGGTAGGTGAACAGGCCGCTGCGGCGAAAGCCCTGCTGGATCAACTCGGAGTAGACATCGTTCTGGATGGCGTGGCTGGGCGTGGCTACCTGAGAGCGCGCCATGCGCGCTTCGAGATAGCTGCATGGGTAGGGCGCTGTCGCATAAAACTGCAAGCTGTGCAGCGGTAGTTCGTTCAGCCTACTCATCCGGATGCGGAGATGTCATTTCAGATAGTGGGATTATGTCAGTCCCATCGCCAGATGCAAACTCCCAGCGCATAGGGGGCAGCGCTATTTGCGTGCGCACATTCTCTAAAAACCGGCTGCGCGGCACTTCGGCAGCGCCCATGAAGGCCAGATGCCCGGTGTTTTGCTGGCAGTCGATCATCGGCACCTGCTCGCGCCGGCAGATCTGCACCAGCGCGGCCAGTGCGATCTTGGAGCCGTTGGGCACGGTGGTGAACATCGATTCGCCAAACACCGCGCGCCCAATGGCCACGCAGTACAGGCCGGCTACCAGCTGGCCGCCTTGCCACAGCTCCACGCTGTGGGCAAAGCCATCCCGGTGCAGCTGGGTGTAGGCGGCCTGGATGTCGTCGACGATCCAGGTGCCATCCTGGCCCGGGCGGTCCTGCTGGCTGCAGGCGGCGATCACGGCGGCAAAGTCGCTGTCGATGCGCAGTTCGCTGCTGGGATCCTGCGCAAACTTGCGGATGGCCTGCTTGAGCGAGCGGTGCAGGCGGAAGTGGGCCGGTTGCAGCACCATGCGCGGATCGGTGGACCACCACAGAATGGGTGAGCCCTCGCTGAACCAGGGGAAGATGCCCTGGCGGTAGGCCTGCTGCAGATGGGCGCTGTCGAGCACGCCGCCAGCGGCCAGCAGGCCCGGGTGCGGGGTGTGGGGCCCCCAGGCCATGTCCACGGGTGGAAAGTCGTCATCGGCTTGCAGCCAGGCTAGCGGGGGCGTGTGGTGGTTGGCGCTCATGGTGTTGCCTGCCATGGTAGCGGCCAAATGGGGCGCTGCTGGCCGCCCGTGGTACGCAGGGTGACAAATACGGCAGTTCGCTCCCGGCTGCTGGGCTGCGGCCGCAAAAAACAAAAAAGCCTGCACGGTGGTGCAGGCTTTTTGAATGGCTCCTCAACCTGGGCTCGAACCAGGGACCTACGGATTAACAGTCCGGCGCTCTACCAACTGAGCTATTGAGGAATAAACAGTGAACAGGCTTTGTGCGATTGCAAAGCCAAAAAAAATTCTTTGGCTCCTCAACCTGGGCTCGAACCAGGGACCTACGGATTAACAGTCCGGCGCTCTACCAACTGAGCTATTGAGGAACAAATTTTTGGTCAATGCCCTGAACGATTGCAGGGCAGATAAGTGATGGCTCCTCAACCTGGGCTCGAACCAGGGACCTACGGATTAACAGTCCGGCGCTCTACCAACTGAGCTATTGAGGAATATCGGTCAACAGGCTTTGTTCGATTGCAAAGCCGAAAAATTCTTTGGCTCCTCAACCTGGGCTCGAACCAGGGACCTACGGATTAACAGTCCGGCGCTCTACCAACTGAGCTATTGAGGAACAAGACTGCGATTATAGAACGAATTTTTGACCTGAAAAACGGACGAGGTCATTTTTTGCCGCGCAGGGCTGGGCTCATTGCGGTGCCGGGGGCTCGGGCCGGCACCACAGCCAGGCCAGCACGCAGGCCATGCAGCCAATCGACAACAGCTTGGCCCAGCCGGGCGCTGGCACCAGCAGCATGATGACTGCGCATACCGCCATCGTGATGCTGGCGCTCCACTTGGCCTTGCGGCTGACAAAACCGCCCGCCGCCCAGTTGCGCAGCATGCCGCCAAACAGCCGGTGGTGCCACAGCCAGGCATGCAGGCGCGGCGAGCTGCGCGCCGCGCAGGCCCCGGCCATCAGCACAAAGACCGTGGTCGGCAGCCCCGGCACAAAAATGCCGACGATGCCCATCGCCAGGCAGGCCACAGCCGCCAACAGCAGCAGCCAGCGCAAGACCGGACTGCGGATGGGGCAGTAAGCCGGTGTCTGCACGTCTTGCAGCGCGGTGGAAGAGGCTCCGGGCTCGTTCATGGTCCAGCATTGTGCATCGCGCCGCATAACAGTGTCTTGATGCTAGGCAAGGGTGGTGGGCATCTTGCTGCGCTGCTGCGCCGGTGCTTTGGGTGGCAAAAGGCGCCAGACGGGCTTGCGCGCTGCGCTACCATGCCGGCATGGCGATCTATCCAATCTTGAAAATGGGCGATGCCCGTTTGCTGCGCACCGCGCAGCCCGTGACCGAATTTGACACCGATGCGCTGCACCAGCTCGTGCAGGATCTGCTCGACACCATGCGCGACGCCAACGGCGCGGGCCTGGCTGCGCCGCAGATCGGGGTGGATCTGCAGGTGGTGTTCTTTGGCTCGCCCGAGCGCAACCCGCGCTACCCGGACCGCCCGCTGGTGCCGCCCACGGTGCTGATCAACCCGGTGATCACGCCCTTGTCGGACGAGGAAGAAGACGACTGGGAGGGGTGCCTGTCGGTGCCGGGGCTGCGCGGCATGGTGCCGCGCTGGCGCAAGATCCGCTACACCGGCTTTGACCAGTATGGCGACCCGATTGACCGCGAGGCCGAAGGCTTCCATGCCCGGGTGGTGCAGCATGAATGCGACCACCTCTGGGGCAAGCTCTACCCGATGCGGGTGCGCGATTTCAGCCAGTTCGGTTTTACCGAGATTTTGTTTCCCGGCATCAGCGCGGCCGAGGACGACTGAGCCGGGTTCGCCTTAACGGTCAACCGGCCGCGCCGCTGCCCGTCGCGGCCAGTGCCCAGAGCAGCTCGGTCTCGATCGCGATCTGGCTCACATTGTTTTGCAGCTCCGGGCCCTGCAGCAAAAAGCTGTCTTCCACGCGCTCGCCCAAGGTGCTGATCTTGGCCAGCTCGACACTCAGCTGGTGGCGGGCCAGGATGCGTGCCACGGTGTAGAGCAGGCCTGCGCGGTCTGCCGCCGAGATGGACAGCAGCCAGCGCTGGCCTTTGTCATCGGGGCGCAGCAGCACGCGCGGCGCCACCGGAAAGCTCTTGACCCGGCGCGAGACGCGGCGCTGCGCGGGCTCGGGCAGCGGCTGGGCGGCCACCAGCACGCGCGTGAGCTCGCTCTCGACCAGGTTGATCAGCTCGCGGTAGCTTTGCGGTGCATCGGTCGCCACCACCTGGAAGGTATCGAGCGCATAGCGGTTAAGGGCGGTGTGCACGCGCGCGTCCAGAATCGAAAAGCCCGCCTGGTCAAAATAGCTGCAGATGCGGGCAAACAGATCGGGCTGGTCGGGCGCATATACCATCACCTGCAGGCCTTCGCCGGCCAGCGACTGGCGCGCGCGCACCAAGGTGGCCTTGCTGCCCACGGCGCGTGACAGGTGGCGCGTGTGCCAGGCGATATCGGCGGCCTCGTGGCGCAGAAAATAATCGAGGCCCAGCGTATCCCACAGCGCTTTTTGCGATTCATGGGGCTGGGCCGACAGCGCCAGCAGCACCAGCGCTTCGCGCTTGCGGATTTCCACCTGCGCGGCCACATCGGGTGCCCGCCCGCCCAGCACACGCAGCGTCGAGCGGTACAGGTCTTCGAGCAGCTTGCCTTTCCAGGCATTCCAGACCTTGGGGCTGGTGCCGCGGATATCGGCGACGGTGAGCAGGTAGAGGGCAGTGAGCCGGCGCTCATTGCCCATGCGCTGGGCAAAGGCGGTGATCACCTCGGGGTCGGACGTATCCTGCTTTTGCGCGACCTGGCTCATCGTCAGGTGCTCGCGCACCAGAAACTCGACCAGCTGCCGGTCTTCCTTGGCAATCTGGTGGTCGCGGCAAAAACGCTTGACTTCCAGCGCACCGATCTCCGAATGGTCACCACCCCGGCCCTTACCGATGTCGTGGAACAGGGCGGCCAGGTACAGAATCCAGGGCTTGTCCCAGCCAGCGGCCAGCTGGGAGCAGAACGGGTACTCATGCGCATGCTCGGCCATGAAAAAGCGCCGCACATTGCGCAGCACCATCAGGATGTGCTGGTCCACCGTGTAGACATGGAACAGGTCGTGCTGCATCTGGCCCACGATGCGGCGGAACGGCCAGAGGTAGCGGCCCAGCACCGAGGTCTGGTTGAGCAGCCGCATCGCATGGGTGATGCCATGGGGCTGCTGCAGAATCTGCATGAAGGTGGCGCGGTTGACCGGGTCACGACGGAACTGGGCATCCATCAGCTGGCGCGCATGGTAGAGCGCGCGGAAGGTACGGGCCGACAGGTCCTTCAAGCCCGGCTCGGTCTCGTAGAGCAAGAAGGTGCGCAAGATCGCATGCGGGTTGCGCTGGTAGACCTCGTCGTCTGCGACCTCAATGAGGCCGGCCTTGTCGTAGAACTCGTCATCGATGCGGCGCAAGGTGTGGTTGCCCGGGTGCAGGCGCTCGTCCATGTTCAGCATCAGGATCTGCGTGAGCTGGGCCACCGCCTTGGCAGCCCAGTAGTAGCGCTTCATCAGCTCCTCGCTGGCGCGCTTGGGAAAGCGCTGGCCAGCTGGCGTGATGGTCTTGAAGCCAAAGGACTCGGCCACCGGCGTTTGCAGGTCGAACACCAGCCTGTCCTCACGGCGCCGGGCCACAATGTGCAGCCGCGCGCGGATGAGGCAGATCAGGTCCTCGTTGCGCTGCAGGTTGCGCACCTCGTAGACGGTGGCCAGCCCCTTGTCGGCCAGCTCCTTCCAGCGGCTGCCCAGACCGGTAGCACGGCCCAGCCACAGGATCAGTTGCAGATCGCGCAGGCCGCCGGGCGACTCCTTGCAATTGGGCTCGAGCGCATAGACGGTGTTTTCGTACTTGTTGTGGCGCTGCTGCATCTCCAGCACCTTGGCCACGACAAAGGCATCGGGCTTGATGGACTGGGCCAGCGCCGCCTGGAACAGGTGGTAGAGGCGGGGCGAGCCGATGATGCGGCGCGACTCCAGCAGCGCCGTCTGCACCGTCACATCGGCCTGGGCTTCGCTGATGCACTGGCTGATGGTGCGCACGCTCGAGCCAATTTCCAGCCCGGCGTCCCAGCACGAGCCGATGAACTGCTCGATCGCGGTGCGCAATTCAATGTCCTGCTCCGGATCGGTGCCTTCGGGCAGCAGCAGCAGCACATCGATATCGGAATAGGGAAACAGCTTGCCCCGGCCAAAGCCGCCCACCCCCACCAGGTTCAGGCGGCCGGGCAGGCCGGCCAGGTGCCAGAGGTCGCGCAGCAGCCCATCGGCCAGCTGCGAGAGCTTGCGCAGCTGGGTCTGTATGCCCCGGGTGCTGCTGCCCCCGGCCATGATGTCATCAAACAGGGCGCTGCGTTGCGCCTGGTACTGCTCGCGCAGCTGCGGAATGCGAGGATCGTTCATGGTGCCTAACTATGCTGTCGTTGGCAGTGTGCCATAGCAATCAACAGCAGCTGCGAGTAAGCACATTCCATGCCACTACGCACCAAATGGGGGCATGGCGGAGGCGGGACTGCCAGAAACGACCAAGGCGGCATGCTGGTTGCAATGCCGCCTTGGTGTGGGCTGGTGCCGGGCAGACCCGGCACGCGCGCAGCGATTTATTCGTGCCGGATCAGCACCCGATCAGCACTTGGTGCTGGTCACAAAGCTGGGCGGCGTGGGCGAGCCCTCCGACCAGGTCAGCACTTCATAGCCGGTGTCGGTCACCAGCACTTCGACTTCCCACTGGGCCGAGAGGCTGTGGTCCTTGGTGATGACGGTCCAGCCGTCATTGCCCAGGTCCTTGATGTCCTTCTTGCCCAGGTTGAGCATGGGCTCGATCGTGAAGATCATGCCGGTCTTGAGCTCGACGCCGGTGCCCGGGCGGCCGTAATGCAGCACCTGGGGCTCGTCGTGGAACACCTTGCCGATGCCGTGGCCGCAGTACTCGCGCACGACCGACAGGCCCTGGCCTTCGGCAAACTTCTGGATCGCATGGCCGATATCGCCCAGGTGGGCGCCATTCTTGACCTGCACGATGCCATGCCACATGGCTTCAAAGGTCAGTTGGCACAGGCGCTTGCCGGCAATCGTGCCTTCGCCGATCACGAACATGCGGCTGTTGTCACCAAAATAGCCTTCGGGCGTGATGATGGTCACGTCCACATTGACGATGTCGCCCTTCTTGAGCGGTTTGTCATTGGGGATGCCGTGGCAGACCACATGGTTGACCGACGTGCAGACATAGGCCGGGTAGGGCGTCATGCCTGGCGGCTGGTAGCCCAGGCAGGCCGATTTGGTGCCTTGCTTTTCCATCGCCTCGGCGCACAGCAGATCGATTTGCTTGGTGGTGATACCCGGTTGGATGTGGGGGGTGATGTAGTCCAAGACCTCCGAGGCCAGGCGGCCTGCGATGCGCATCTGCGCAATATCGTCTTCGGTATTGATTTTGATCGTCATAGCCCACGATTATCCCACTGCTGCCATTGGCCTGTTGTCCATGCGGCTACGTGTCCTGGCGCGGCACAGTAGAATCCCGGGTTATCCCGCCCTTGTCATGGTGCTGCCACGGTCCGCCCGTAGCAGTGGGCAAGGCGCATGCGTGCTTTCTTCCCATCCTCCTAGTCCACATAGGCTGCCACGTGACACTGCACCTGACTCAGCTACCAGGCGGTAACGCCCTCAGCTCCTTCCGCGCCCAACAACTGCAGACCGCATTGACGGCGATCCATCCAAAGATAACGGGCATTGCTGCCCGTTTTGTGCATCTGGTGGCCACCGAGCAGCCCCTGGCGGGTGCCCAGGCCGAGCGCGTAGCGGCCCTGCTGACCTATGGCGACCCCTATGAAGGCGGCAGCGACGGCCTGGCCTTCATCGTCACCCCGCGCATGGGCACCATCTCGCCCTGGGCTTCCAAGGCCACCGACATTGCCCGCAACTGCGGCCTGGCGCTGTTCCGCATCGAGCGCCTGACCGAGTACCGGATCGAGCTCAAGGCCGGCCTGCTGGGTGGCAAGCCCGAGCTGAGCGCCGAGCAGACCGCGCAGATCGCCGCACTGCTGCACGACCGCATGACCGAGTCGGTCTTCGCCACCCGCGCCGAAGCCGAGCAGCTGTTCTCCGCACTGCAAGCCCAGCCGATGGAGTTTGTCGATGTGCTGGGCGGCGGCCGCAGCGCGCTGGAAAAAGCCAACAAGCAATGGGGCCTGGCGCTGGCCGACGACGAGATCGAGTACCTGGAAAACGCCTTCAAGGGCCTGGCGCGCAACCCCAGCGATGTCGAGCTGATGATGTTTGCCCAGGCGAACTCCGAGCACTGCCGCCACAAGATCTTCAACGCCAAGTTCACCATCGATGGCGTGGCGCAGGACAAGAGCCTGTTTGGCATGATCCGCCACACCGAGGCGGTATCGCCCCAACACACCGTCGTTGCCTATTCGGACAATGCCTCCATCATGGAAGGCCACCAGGTCGAGCGCTTTGTCGCGCCGTTCAACACCCAGGCCGATGCCGTGACTGCGCCCAGCTACCAAAAGCACAGCGCCACCAGCCATGTGCTGATGAAGGTCGAGACCCACAACCACCCCACAGCCATCTCGCCTTTCCCCGGCGCCTCCACCGGCGCGGGCGGTGAGATCCGTGACGAAGGCGCGACCGGCCGGGGCTCCAAGCCCAAGGCGGGCCTTACTGGTTTCACCGTCTCCAAGCTCTGGGGCAGCGAGGTCGGCAAGCCCGAGCACATCGCCAGCCCGCTGCAGATCATGATCGAAGGCCCGCTGGGCGGCGCCGCGTTCAACAACGAATTCGGCCGCCCCAACCTGACCGGCTACTTCCGCGAGTACGAGCAGCAAGTCGGTGACATCACCCGTGGCTACCACAAGCCCATCATGATCGCCGGTGGCCTGGGCGTGATCGATGCCGAGCAGACCCAGAAGATCCTCTTCCCCGCTGGCACCTTGCTGATCCAGCTGGGCGGCCCGGGCATGCGCATCGGCATGGGCGGGGGTGCTGCCAGCTCCATGGCCAGCGGCACCAACGCGGCCGAGCTGGACTTTGACTCGGTGCAGCGCGGCAACCCCGAGATCGAGCGCCGTGCGCAAGAGGTCATCAACCACTGCTGGCAGCAGGGCGCGGCCAACCCCATCCTGGCGATCCACGACGTGGGCGCCGGTGGCCTGTCCAACGCTTTTCCCGAGCTGACCAATGACGCCGGCCGTGGCGCCCGCTTTGACCTGCGCAAGGTCAACCTCGAAGAATCGGGCCTGGCTCCGAAGGAAATCTGGTCCAACGAAAGCCAGGAGCGCTATGTGATGGCGATTGCGCCCGAATCGCTGGCGCAGTTCACGGCGTTTTGCGAGCGCGAGCGCTGCCCGTTTGCCGTCATCGGCACGGCGACCGAAGAGCGCCAGCTGGTGCTCGAAGACCCGGCCGCCACTGCGGACGACCAGAAATTCCCGGTCGATATGCCGATGGACGTGCTGCTGGGCAAGCCGCCCAAGATGCACAAGGATGTGCAGACTGTGGCGCGCAGCCTGCCGGCCATCGACCTGACCGGCGTGCCGCTGGAAAAGGCCGTGATCGACGTGTTGGCCCACCCCACGGTGGCCTCCAAGCGCTTCCTGGTCACCATTGGTGACCGCGCCGTCGGCGGCCTGACCCACCGCGACCAGATGGTCGGCCCCTGGCAGGTGCCGGTGGCCGACGTGGCCGTGACCCTGGCCGATTTCCAGGGCTTCAAGGGCGAAGCGATGGCGATGGGCGAACGCACGCCACTGGCAGCGATCAATGCTCCCGCCTCGGGCCGCATGGCGGTGGCCGAGGCCATCACCAATATGCTGGCAGCGCCCATTGCGCTGTCCAAGGTCAAGATGTCGGCCAACTGGATGGCCGCCTGCGGCGAGCCCGGGGAAGACGCCGACCTGTACGCCACCGTCAAGGCCGTGGGCATGGAGCTGTGCCCGCAGCTGAACATTTCCATCCCCGTGGGCAAGGACAGCCTGTCGATGCGCACGCAGTGGAGCGAGGGCGGCCAGACCAAGAAGGTCACCTCGCCCGTCAGCCTGATCATCACCGGCTTTGCCTCCATCGATGATGTGCGCAGCACCTTGACGCCCCAGCTGGACGCCAACGAGCCCGACACCACCTTGGTGCTGGTTGATCTGTCGCGCGGCAAGATGCGCATGGGTGGCTCGATCCTGGGCCAGGTGCTGGGCCAAAGCGGCAATGAAACGCCGGACCTGGACGAGGCCAAGGACCTGATTGCACTGGTTGACGCCGTCAACGCGCTGCGCGCCCAGGGCAAGATCCTGGCCTACCACGACAAGGGCGACGGCGGCCTGCTGGCCACCGTGGCCGAAATGGCCTTTGCCGGCCATGTCGGCGTGGCACTGAATGTGGACATGCTGATCACCGAAGGCGATGGCATCTCCGACAGCCGCATGGACAGCGGCGAAGGCAAGAACTGGGGCGCCCAGGTATCGGGCCGCCGCGAAGACCTGACTTTGCGCGCGCTGTTCAACGAAGAGCTGGGCGTGGTGCTGCAGGTCAAGACCAGCGACAGCGCCGAGGTGCTGCAGACGCTGCGCGAGCACGGCCTGTCCACCTGCAGCCACATCGTGGGCAAGACGCGTCCGGCCTCGTCCAGCATGGACATGGGCAAGGGCGAGCTGCAGGTCTGGCGCGATGCCAAGAAGGTGTTTGGCGCCAGCCTGAGCGATCTGCACCAGGTCTGGGATGCCGTGAGCTGGAAGATTGCCCAGCAGCGCGACAACCCCGCTTGTGCCGACAGCGAGCACGCCTCGGTAGGTGTGCCGTCTGACCCGGGCATGCATGTGCACCTGACCTTCGACCCGCAAGAGGTGGTGGCAGCCCCCTATGTGAACGTGGCAGCCAAGCCCCGCGTGGCGGTGCTGCGCGAGCAGGGCGTCAATTCCCACGTGGAGATGGCCTACGCCTTTGGCGAAGCCGGCTTTGAAGCGGTGGACGTGCACATGACCGACCTGCAGACGGGCCGTGCCCAGCTGCGTGACTTTGCCGGTATCGTCGCCTGCGGCGGCTTCAGCTATGGTGACACCCTGGGCGCTGGCATTGGCTGGGCCCGCTCCATCACCTTCAACGAGCCGCTGTCCGAGCAGTTCCAGGCCTTCTTCAGCCGCAAGGACACGTTCGGCCTGGGCGTCTGCAATGGCTGCCAGATGTTTGCCGAACTGGCCGATATCATCCCCGGTGCGCAAGACTGGCCACGCTTTACGCAAAACCAGAGCAACCGCTTCGAGGCGCGCCTGTCGATGGTCGAAGTGCTGGACTCGCCCAGCCTGTTCCTGCAAGGCATGGCTGGCTCGCGCCTGCCGATCGCCGTGGCCCATGGCGAAGGCTATGCCAACTTCCGCTTCCGTGGCAACGCCGATGCGGTGATCGCCGCGATGCGCTATGTGGACAACCACGGCCAGGCGACCGAGCAGTACCCGTTCAACCCGAACGGCTCGGCCGGCGGCCTGACCGCTGTGACCACCGCCGATGGCCGCTTTACCGCGATGATGCCGCACCCCGAGCGCGTGTTCCGCAACGTGCAGATGAGCTGGACCGACGGCGACCGTTCGGCCCACAGCCCCTGGATGCGCGTCTGGCGCAATGCCCGCCACTGGCTGGGCTGATCTGCGCAACGCCCATGACGAAGGCCCTGCACTGCAGGGCCTTTTTTCATGCGCCGCGGTTCAGTGGCTCAGAGCTTCATCACCACCGGGCCGCCCTTGGCAATGGCGCGCTGGTAGGCTTCGCGGGCCTGCATGCGCTGGCGGTAGGCATGCAGATGCGGCCAGTCGGCGGCATTGGCGCAGCGCGCCAGCGCGGCCTCGACGGCAAAGCCCATCTGAAAATCGGCCATCGTCAGGTGATCGCCGGCAAACCAGGGCTGGTGAGCCAAGTGGTGGTTCATATAGGCCATCGCCGCCTCCATGTGCGGCGCGATCAGCTGCTTGTGCACCTGCTGGCGCAGGCCGCGCAGCACCGGGCGCACGACGGGGCGCAGCAGCAGCGGCAAGCGCTTGGCCGCGATGCTGTCAAACACCAGCTGCAGCAGCAGCCAGTTCATCAGCGAGCCCTCGGCAAAATGCATCCAGTAGCGGCACTGCAGGTGCTCGGGGCTGCTGCGCGGCGGATCGAGGTGGGCCATGTCGGGCGGCGCCCAGGCGCCATAGCGCTCGGCCAGGTACTCGATGATGGCGCCGGATTCTGCAATCACCAGGCCCCGGTCGCAGAGGATGGGTGAGAGGCCCAGCGGGTGGATGCGCTTGAGCGCCGGCGGCGCTAGGCGCGTCTTGGCATCGCGCGGGTAGGTCTCCAGCGCATAGGGCAGGTTCAGCTCTTCGAGCAGCCACAGCACGCGTTGCGAGCGTGAGGTTTCCAGGTGGTGAAGGGTCAGCATGCTTCAGTTTCCTTGCAAGCGGCGTACCCAGGCCACCAGACCGGATGCCGTCGATTTGTAGCCGGGGCGCCAGCTCAGCCGGGAGCGCCAGGGCACGCCCAGCAGAAAGTGGCCCCGGGCCCAGCCCTTAAGCATCGCGCTGGCCGCCTGCTCTGGCTGCGGCCAGACTGGTAGGCTGGCGGGGTGAGGCTCGGTGAAGAAGGCATCGCTCAGGCCGGGCTTGAGCACGGCCAGGCTGACGCCTACGCCCTGAGGCACCAGCTCGAGTTGCAAGGTCTCGGCCAGGTTGATGAGTGCCGCCTGGCTGGGCCCATAGGCCAGGTTGCCCGGCAGACCCCGCAGGCCGGCCACACTGGCCACCAGGCTCAGATGCGGTTGGCGCCCGGCGCGCGCCGCTGCCAGCAGGTGGGGCGTGACGGCCGCGATCAAATGCAAGGCCCCGGTCAGATTGGCCTCGCGGTGCTGCAGCAAGCTGTTGAGGTCCAGGTCATCGGCCCGCATGGTCTGCCGCTCGCCTGCGCAGTAGCAGACCAGGTCCAGCGGCCCGTCCTCCAGCAGCTGCTGCACGGCGCTGACGACCGCGTCGCGGTCCGTGACATCCAGCGGCAGCGGCAGACAGCCCGGGTGCTGCTCGGCGAAGCTGTCCAACACCTCCTGCCGGCGCGCGGACACGATCACGCGCGCGCCTGCGGCATGCAGCTGCTCGGCCAGCGCCAGACCGATGCCCGAGCTGGCGCCCACCAGCCAGACACGCAAGCCGTACCAGCGCGCAATGGGGGTGTTCAGTGGCATGGCTGCCTCCTGGCGCTGGCGCATGGGCACGATGGCTGGTAGGCGATGGTGGTGGTGGCGGTTGTCATAGGGTGTTCCGGTTGTCCGACCCTGTCTGGGCAAGGTCTACGCTTAGCACTACGCACCAGCAAGAGATTTGGATTCAATGCGCCGATTATTTTTTTGCATCGTTTTTTGCATCCAATGGGCGGCTTGCTGCGTATAGCGGCCAGATGCATGGAAGTTTTGGACGTGAGCGACCGCTGACCGCTAAGAGATTGGAGGGTTTGCCCGAGGCGCTTGCTGCTTGGCAGCAATACAACGGATACACCGGCTGGGCAGGCTTGGCTCCACAATGCTTGCATGCGCACACCTACCACTGACACTGAACTGATGCTTTTGTTAGACCGCATAGCCGCCCGCGAGGACAAGGCGCTCCGGCTTTTGTACGACGAGACGGCGTCCCGGCTGTATGGCCTGGCGCTGCGCATTCTGGGCAACCAAGCCTGGGCCGAGGATGTGCTGCAGGACAGTTTTGTCGCCATCTGGCGTAACGCGGGCAGTTACCGCGATTCGCTCAGCCCGCCGCTGGCCTGGATGGGGATGCTGGTGCGCAGCAGGGCGCTGGATTTTCTGCGCCGGCGCAAAGCCGAGCGGCTGGACCAGCATGCGCTGGTCGATGACATGGATGACCTGCCGCAGGGCGACGACGCACAAGGCCCGATGCAATCGGTGGAGGCCAGTGAGCAGGCGACCGTGTTGCACCAATGCATGGAGCGGCTGCAGCAGGCCCAGCGCCAGGTCGTGAGCCTGGCCTATTTGCGAGATTTGAGCCACAGCGAGCTGGCCAGCCACTTCCAGCTGCCGCTGGGCACCGTTAAAACCTGGATGCGCCGCAGTCTGGAGCAGCTGCGCAAGTGCATGGCCCGCCACGTGTAGGCGCAAAGGAGTGCTCTGATGAACCTGGTACAACACCCCGAACTGCTCGACCGCCTGGCCGCCGCCTACGCGCTGGGCACCTTGCGCGCCGGCGCCCGCCGCCGCTTTGAGCAGATGGCCCGCGCCCACCCGCAGGTGCGCTCGGCCGCACTGCTGTGGCAGGGGCGCTGGTCGGCGCTGTCCGAGCTGCAATCGCCCGTGCAACCCGATGCCGCCGTCTGGACCCGCATCCAGAACCTGGTCGATGCCGACCAGGCGGGTGTGGCGATGGAGCGGCAGCGCGCTGCTGCCAACGCCCGCAGCCCCAAGGCGCTGGCCTGGTGGCGCTCGCTGGCGCTGACTGGCGCCGTGGCCACCGTCGCTGCCATCGGCATTGGCCTCTATGCGCAGCAAAATCTGCAACGCAGCGCAGGCCAGCAGGTGGCTGCCTTGCAGACCGAGCTGCAAAAGACCCAGACCGCGTTGCAGGCCGCCCCCCAGGTGCAGTATGTCGCGGTGCTGGCCGATGGCAAGGCGCAGGCCTCCATGCTGGTGACCTTTGATGCCCGCCAGGGCCAGTTGGTGCTGCAGCGCGTGGGCGGTTACCAGGAGGCCGCCGACCGGTCGCTGCAGCTGTGGGCCTTGCCCGCGCAGGGCGCGCCGCAGTCGCTGGGCGTCATGGGCGAAGGGCGCCTGGCGCAACTGCAGACCCAGCTGGCCCAGGTGCAAGCTGTCCCCGCGCTGGCCGTCAGCCTGGAGCCCAAGGGCGGCGTGCCCAGCGAGACGGGCCCGACCGGGCCGGTGCTGTTCAGCGGGGCTTTGATCAAGCGCGATCTGTAAGCAGATTTGCCCGCTCCCACGCCCTGAATCTTGGCGGTACAGGGCGTTTTTTTAGCGTCTTCCATAGCGGGAAATGCTTGCGCTGGCACCAGTAACCGTCTCCACGGGCGGGCGATTAATGCGCTGTTTTTAAAAGGGATTTATATAACAAATGAGATCCATTCTCATTCGTAATATACTAGCGCGCCTTGTCATTTTTACTGCTCGCCCGTCCCCGCCATGTCCGCCCTCCCGTTGGAAGCCTTTCGCGATAGCTATCGCGAGCTGATCGCCTTTGTGGCGCGCCGTACCGGCAGCCGCCAATCGGCGCAGGATATCGTGCATGACGCCTGGCTGCGTGTGGTGGAAGCGGGGCCCATGGCGCAGAGCCAGCACCCGGCGCCGCGCGCCTATCTGTACACGGTGGCCGAGCATTTGGTGATCGACCACCTGCGCCGGGCCGCGCGCAGCTCCGAGCGCTTTGACAGCGGCTTCCATGACAGCAGCGCCGGTGTGCAGGCGCTGGGCCAGGATGTGGCAGAGGCCAGCCTGCGGCGCGAGGCGCTGGTGGCGGTCGATGCCGCGATTGCGGCCTTGCCTGAGCGTTGCCGCCGCATGTTCCTGGCCGACCGGCTCGATGGCGAATCGCAGGCGGCGATTGCCGCTGCGCATGGCGTCTCGGTCAAGACAGTGGAGCGCGAGATCATGCGCGCCATGGATGCGATCGAGGCGGCCCTGCACGAATGGCGTGGCGATGGCGTCGTGCAGGCGCTGCCACGCAAGGGCCGGCGCCGCGCGCTGTCTGCCTTGCTCGGTGTGGCAGGGCTGGGCGCCAGCGGCAGCCTGGCCTGGCGCTTGTACCAAAGCCAGGTGGTGACCTGGCAGATCCAGCTGGGCACCGCCACCGGCCGGCAACTGAACCAGGCCTTGCCCGATGGCAGCAGCATTGCGCTGGATGCGCAGACCCGCCTGGATGTGCGCTACTACGGCAGCCGCCGCTATGTGCAAATGCACCATGGCGCGGCCTTCTTCAAGGTGGCGCGCAATGCCGATGCGCCCTTTATCGTCGATGCCGGCCCGGCCCGCATCACCGTGCTGGGCACCCGCTTTGAAGTGGCCCTCGATAACCAGGGTGGGCTACGCGTAGCCGTGGAAGAGGGCCGGGTGCGCGTGCAAGAGCGCGGCAGCGATGGCGATCTGGCCGATGCCGGCGATGGCTGGGAGCTGACCGGCAGCCAGAGCCTGGACTGGCAGCCAGGCCAGCCGCCCCGGCGCGACAGCAGCGCGGAAGAGGTGGCGGCCTGGCGCAATGGCTGGCTGGACTTCCGCCACGAGCCGCTGGGCCTGGCCGTGCAGCGCCTGGCCCGTTACTGCCCCGTGCCCCTGCAGGTGGCACCCGATGCCGAGCATTTGACGATTTTTGGCCGGGTGCGCATTGCCGATGCCCGCGCCTGGCTGCAGCTGCTGCCGCGCAGTGTGCCGGTGGTAGTGCGCGAAGAAGGCCAGGGCACAGCGCGCCGCATCACGATTGCACGGCGCAAGGCGCAGAGTTGAGCGATGGCACGCATGCACTATGGGTCGGCAGACGGCCATTTAAAAATACTTGCGCTGGCGTTGAGGGAAAACTGCGTCTCGTTCGTATTACCTCTTGTGAACCACATGAGGAAAGTACCCAATGCTATGTCGCACCCCTGCAAACGCCACCTGATCGCCCTGGCCATTGCCGCCTTGGCCGGCGCGGCCTCGGCCGCTGATTTTGATATTTCTGCCCAGCCGCTTGACAGCGCGCTGGCCCAGCTGGCCCGCCAGGCCGGCCTGCAACTGATGGCGCCACCGGCGCTGGTGCAAGGGCGCCCCGGCGCCGCCGTCAAGGGCAGCATGAGCGCCCAGGATGCCGTGCGCCAGCTGCTGCGCAACACCAACCTGGTGGCCCGCATCGAAGGCACAACCCTGGTCATCGACAACGGCCAGACCGCGGGTGAAGTGGCCTTGAACCCGGTGGTGGTGACGGCCCCCGCCACGCGCGCCGGTGACCGCCCCGAGGCCTATGCCGGTGGCAAGCAGGCGCGCGGCAGCCGCATTGGCATGCTGGGCGACCAGGATGTGATGGACACGCCGTTTTCCACCGTGGCCTACACCGCAGAAGCGGTGGCCGACCAGCAGGCACGCACCTTGGGTGAGGTGCTGGCCAACGACGCCTCGGTGCGCCTGACCACCGCCTCGCAGGGCTTTAGCGAAGACATCCAGGTGCGCGGCTTTGGCATCAGTGGTGGCGACGTCGGCCTCAACGGCCTCTATGGCTTGACTTCGGCCAGCCGCGTGCCGGCCGAGATTCTGGAGCGCGCCGAGCTGCTCAAGGGCCCGGGCGCGATGGTCGGCGGCATGCCGCCGGGCGGCAGCATTGGCGGCGCCATCAATGTGCAGACCAAGCGCGCGGGCGATGAGCCGCTCAACCGCGTGGGCCTGCAGTACCTGGGCCGCGCGCAGTTTGGCACCAGTGTCGATATCTCGCGCCGCTTTGGCGAGAACAAGGAGTGGGGCGTGCGCGTCAATGGCGCAGCGCGCGGTGGCGAGGCCAGCATCCGTGGTGGCGACCAGAAGCTGGGCGTCGGCGCGATCGCGGTCGACTACCGGGGCAGCAACCTGCGCTGGTCGCTCGACGCCTATGCGCAGCGCGAAGAGATGGAAGATTTTCGCCCGCAGATCGGCTTCAACCCGGCGCTCACGTCCTTGCCCAAGCCGCCTAACTCGCGCAGCAACTGGTTCCCCGATACCGATCTGTCGCTGGACGACAAGGTCATCGCCTCGCGCCTGGAGGTCGATCTGAACGACCAGGTCACGGCGTTTGCCGGCATCGGCTACCGCAAGGGCAAGGCCCAGCAGATTTTCCCGACCACCAACACATCGATGAATGCGGCCGGCGACTTCACGGTGCGCAGCAGCTTCTATGACTCCTACAGCGAGACCAGCAGCGCCGATGTCGGCCTGCGTGCCAAGTTCGCGACCGCGGGCATCAAGCATGCGCTGGTGGTCAGCGCTACCGATCTGCGCCAGGAATCCGGCAACGCCTATGTGGCGGGGCTGACCACATCGCCATCGAATATCTACAACCCCGCGCCGCTGCCACCGGTCGAAGGCGCGCGCACCGAGCCCAACAAGGCCTCCAAGGCGCACAACTACGGCATCGCGGTGACGGACACCTTGGCCTTGGCCGATGACCGCCTGCTGCTGACGCTGGGCCTGCGCCGCCAGACGGTGGACCTGCGCAACTTCAGCACCGCCAGCGGCGCGCAGACCAGCAGCTACGCCAAGAGCGCGACCACGCCGCTGGTCGGCCTGGTGGTCAAGGCCAATGACCAGGTCTCCCTCTACGGCAACTACACGGCCGGACTCTCGCGCGGTGCCACGGCGCCCAACACGGCCGTCAATGCCGGCGAGGTGTTTCCTCCGTTCAAGTCCAAGCAGTACGAAGCGGGCGTGAAGGTGGATTGGGGCCGCTTCATGACGACGGCCAGCCTGTTCCAGATCAGCCGCCCCAACAGCATGACCGACCCGAGCACCAACATCTACAGCTTTGATGGTGAGCAGCGCAACCGGGGCCTGGAGCTGGCCGCCTATGGCGAGCTGCAGCGCGGTCTGCGCTTGATGGGGGGCCTCACCTTCAACCGCGCCAAGGTTACCAAGGCGGCGCAGTACCAGGGCAACGATGCCTACGGCGTGCCCAAGCTCAATGCCAACCTGGGTGCCGACTGGGATGTGCCCGGCGTGCAGGGCCTGTCGGTCAACGGCCGTGTGATCCGTACCGGCTCGGCCTGGGCCAGCAATGCCAACACCCTCAAGCTCTCGGGCTGGACCCGCTTTGACCTGGGCGCGCGCTACCGCACCCAGGTCAGCGGCAAGGCGGTGGTGCTGCGTGCCAATGTCGAGAACCTGACGGGCAAGAACGTCTGGTTGATCAGCGGCAACAACTACCTGACCTTGAGCGCGCCGCGTACCGTGGTGCTGTCGGCAACGGTTGATTTTTGAGAACCTGCGGGTGGTCTCCGCGCAGTGGCGTAGAGACCGTCCACCGGTTCTGGGGAGTGGGCTGCGGGAGCGCACAAGGCGCCTGCAGCATGTTTATCAAAATAGGAGAGAGAGCATATGTTGAAGAAATCCCTGTCTGCCCTGAGCCTGACCGTGCTGGCCATGTCCGCCCAAGCCCACCAGGTCTGGCTCGAGCCCGCCGGTGCAGACAACGCCGTGGTGCTGCGCTTTGGCGAGTTTGGCGACAACCTGCGCGAAGCGTCCCCCGGTCTGCTGGACCATTTTGGCAAGCCCCAGGGCGTGCTGATCAACGCCAAGGGCGAAGAGAAGGCCGCTGCCGGCAACAAGACCGCCAATGGCTTTGCGCTGCCTTTCAGCGTTCAGGCGGGCGAATCCATCGTGGCGGAGGACGCGAACTACCCGCTGTCCAAGTTCAAGCGTGATGGCAAGGATGTCACCAACTGGTACCACCCCGCTGCACGCCTGGTCACCGGCTTTGCCGCGCAAAAGCCCAAGCTGGCACTGGACCTGACCCCGACCGGCAAGGACGGTGAGTTCAAGGCCACGTTCAAGGGCCAGCCGCTGGCCAAGACCCAGGTCGCGCTGGTCACCCAATCGGGCTGGATGAAAGAGGGCCACACCGATGCCCAAGGCCTGGTGCATTTCGACCTGCCATGGCAAGGCCAGTATGTGGCCGAGATCAAGCACAACGACCGCACGCCCGGCGAGCGCGCTGGCGAGAAGTACGACGGCGTGAGCTATGTGACCTCGGTCACCTATGTGAAGCCGGACGGCGTGGCCCCTGTGGCGGCTGGCCCCGTGGCAACGCCTAACCCGGCCAAATGACCAGCCAGGCGCTGAGCGGCGCCTTGCGCGCCGCGCTGGCCAAGGCCTGCCGGGTTGGCCCGCTGCTCTCGCGCATCGTTGCCGCCATTGGCGGCGGCTATGCGCTGGCGGCGGTGGCCAGCGTGGCGGTGCTGGCCTTGCCCATGGCCAAACCCCAGGCGGTGCTCGCCGGCACCATGGCCAGCTTTCTGGTCTACACCGGCGCGGTGATCTGGGTGTTTGCCGTGCGTTCGGCCACCCGTGCCTGGGTGGGGCTGCTGCTGGCCGCAATACCGCTGCTGCTGGCCGCCTGGCCGGTATGGAATGGAGTGACTCCGGCATGACTGCCATTGATAAAAAAGATAGCAAACCGAGCAAGCCAGCCGTGCGCGGCATCCGCCAGACCATGTCCGACCTGCATATCTGGGCCGGGCTGCTGGTGGGCTGGATTCTGTATGCGATGTTTCTCACCGGCACGGTGAGCTACTTCAAGGAAGAGATTTCGCAGTGGATGCGGCCCGAGCTGGCCCACCAGGCCGTGGTGCCCGATGCCGCCGAGGTGGCCCCGCGTGTGGCGCAGGTGCTGGAGCAAGTGGCCCCTGGCAGCAACCAGTGGAGCCTGGCCATGCCCGATGCGCGCAACAACGTCGTGAGCGCGTTCTGGCGTATTGCCAAGCCCGAAAAGGGCGAGCGCGGCTTTGGCAGCGCAGTATTCGATCCCCAGACCGGCCAGAAGGTGGCCGGCCGCGAGACCGTGGGCGGTGAGTTCTTCTACCGTTTCCATTTTCAGTTCCACTACATGCCCGTGCTCTGGGCGCGCTGGCTGGCGAGTTTTTGCGCCATGTTCATGCTGGTGGCCATTGTCAGCGGCGTGATCACGCACAAGAAGATCTTTGTCGACTTCTTCACCTTCCGCTGGGGCAAGGGCCAGCGCTCCTGGCTCGATGCGCACAATGCGCTGTCGGTCTTTGGGCTGCCTTTCCACGCGATGATCACCTATACCGGCCTGGTCACGCTGATGGCGATGACCATGCCCTGGGCCAGCAGCGCTGCGTTCAAGACCCAGGCCGAGCGCCAGGCCATGCAAAGTGAGTTGAGCACCTTTATCCCCGCTGGCAAGCCCAGTGGCGAGGCCGCGCCGCTGGCCCCCTTGGGCGATATGGTGCGCCAGGCCCAGCAGCGCTGGGGCGAGGACCGCATTGGCCGCGTCACCGTCAACAACGCAGGCGATGCATCGGCGCGCGTGATCGTCACCTATGGCGATTTCGAGCGCGTGTCGATCAGCCCCAAATACATGCTGTTCGAGGGCAGCACGGGCAAGCTGCTCGAGGTCAAGGACCAGGTCGGCGCGGCGGCCGAGACGCGTGGCGTGCTCTATGCCTTGCACCTGGGCCGCTTTGGCGATACTACCGTGCGCTGGCTCTACTTTCTCACCAGCTTGGCAGGCACGGCCATGGTCGGCACCGGCCTGGTGATGTGGACCGTCAAGCGCCGCACCAAGCTGCCCCATCCGGACAAGCCTTACTTTGGCTTCTGGCTGGTGGAGCGCCTGAACATTGCTGCGATTGCGGGCCTGAGCATCGGCATGGCCGCCATGCTCTGGGCCAACCGCCTGCTGCCGCTGGGCATGGAAAAACGCAGTGACTGGGAGATCCACTGGTTCTTCATCCTCTGGGGTGCCAGCTTGGTCTGGGCCATGCTGCGGCCTGCCAAGCGCGCCTGGGTGGAGCTGCTCTGGGCCGGTTGCGCGGCGCTGGCCTTGCTGCCGGTCCTCAATGTGCTGACCACCGACCGCCCGCTGTGGCGCAGCCTGATCGAGGGTGACTGGGTGTTCAGCGGGCTGGAGCTGACCTTGCTGGCGCTCGCTGCGCTGCATGCCTGGCTGGCGGTGCGCACCTGGCGCCACCAACCCAAGCGCAAGCCGCAGCGCCAGGCAGCGCCACGGCAAGCGCCTGCCGCCCGAGATGCTGACACGGGCGCGGTGGCCGCCAATGCGGTGGCCGTCAATACGGTGGCCGTCAATACGGTGGCCGTCAATACGGTGGCCGCCAGCGCGGTGGCCGCCAACGCTGCCATTGCCACCGATCTGCAGGAGGCCCGGCCATGAATCACCTTGCCATTCAGCTGGTGTCGCTGCCAGCGTTTGCACTGCTGGCGCTGGCCATGGACCGCCACCAGCTCGACCTGTTGGGCCGTGAACTACCAGCTGGCCAAACCCGGGGCCTGCGCCTGGCCGGCTGGCTGGCGCTGCTGGCCTCGCTGGCGATAGCCGTGGGGCTCAAGGGTTGGTCGCTGGGCCTGGTGACCTGGTGCGGCCATATCTCGCTCAGCGCCGCCATCGTCATCCTCACGATGGTGGCCTGGGAACGCCGCAAATCTGTAAAAAAGTGAGACGCCAGGCGGGTCGCAGGCCTGTCTTGCATCATTTCGTCTTGCGCCCTGCCTACAATCGTGCGATGCCGCTAGAAATAAATCTATAAAGCGGTTTACTAACAGATTGAATGGACGGGGAGGCGGTTTGTCACGTGTCTTAGCAACCGAAGCCGAGGTGGTGGCGCTGTCACCGGATGCCTCTTCCACCAAGGCGGCACAAGGGTTGAAGAACCCCAGCAAATGGCCCAGCCTGGGCTGCAATGAAACGGCAGCCTGGGGCGAATGCCAGGGCAGCGGCTCCAAGCCCTACCAGACCCAGGTCGATCTGAGTGGGCCATCCTTCAAGTGCTCTTGCCCGAGCCGCAAATTCCCCTGCAAACATGGCCTGGCGCTGATGCTGCTGCGCGCTGCCGGCCAGGTGGCCGACAATGCCGAGCCGCCTGCCTGGGTCAGCGCCTGGCTGGACAGCCGCGCTGAAAAAGCCGAGAAAAAAGAAGCCAAGGCTGCTGCCATTGCCGCAGCTCCGCCGCCCGATCCCGAGGCGCTGGCCAAGCAGCAGGCCAAGCGCGACGACAAGCGCTGGGACAAGGTGGCCGCTGGCATGCAGGAGCTGCAACTGTGGATGCAGGACATGCTGCGCAACGGCCTGGCCAACCTCTCGGGCGACCAGCAGGCGCGCCAGCACTGGAACACGATGGCCGCGCGCATGGTCGATGCGCAGGCCAGCGGCATGGCCGCCCGTATCAAGGAGGCCTGGGAGCTGGTGGACAGCCATCCGCAATGGTCGCGTGACCTGCTGGTGCAGCTGGGCCACTGGCAATTGCTGGCCGATGCGGTGGCACGGCGCGATACCCTCGGCGCCGAGACCCGCGCCGATGTGATGGCCGCGCTGGGCTGGCCCATGGACAAGGCCGAGGTGCAGGCGCGCGGCCAGGCGCTGGCCGATGACTGGCGGGTCGTAGGCCTGCGCCAGATCGAGCGCGAAGGCCGTCTGCAGGAGCGCCGCGTATGGCTGCAAGGTCTGCACAGCGGGCGCATCGCCTGGCTGCTCGATTATGCGCAAGGCGGCCGTGGTTTTGAGACCGCCTGGGTGCCGGCGCAAAGCTACCGGGGCAGTCTGCATTTCTACCCCGGCCAGGCGCCTCTGCGCGCGATTGCGGGTGCTGATATCGAGTTGCTGGCGCCTGGCGCCGGCGCGCCTTTGGGCGAGGCGGCATGGCGCGATGCCTTGGCGCAGCTGAGCCAGCGCATGGCCGCCAACCCCTTGCAGCCGGTGCAGCCGCTGTGGTGCGGCCAGGGGCGCTTGCAGATCAGCGCTGGCCAGTGGTATGCGGTCTGGCCGCAACAGGGCGAGGCCTCGGCGCTGGTGCCGCTGGCCTTAGCTGATGACCAGGCCTGGCAATTGCAGGCGCTCGGTGGCGGCGCGCCGATGGCGCTGTTTGGCGAATGGGAGGGCGGCCAGCAGCAAGGGCGTTGGCGCCTGCTCAGTGCCTGGCAGGCTAGCGATGGCCAGGCGCCATGGACCAACATCTGGCAGAACCGGGGTGACGTGCTGTGAGCCATGCAAATCTTTGGGCTGCCTTGCAGCAATCGGCGCTGGTGGGCGCCGAGCGGCTGGCGCTGCCAGCCATCTTTACCCAGGGCATCGACCGCAGCGCGCCCGCCAGCCAGCAGGCCCTGCAAGCGGCCTTGATGCAGCCGGCGGGCAGCCAGGCCGAGCAAGTGCTGCGCGCCACGGCCGTTGCTGCGGTGCTGGAGCGCGTGGGCTGGCAGCCCGGTGCATCGCAGCCGCAACTGCCAGCGGCGGCCGGCCCCGCTGCGGTGCCGCCACCGGCCCAAGAATCGCGCCCGGCACCGCAGGGCGAGCCACTGTTGCGGCTGCTGGGCGAGGTGCTGCAGGGCAATGCGCCCGAGCTGCTGGCGCTGGCCTTGGCCAGCCTTGATGAAGCCGGCCAGCGTCTGCCTTATGCGCTGCTGGTCGATGCCTTGCACCAGGGCCGCCAATCGGTGGAGCTGCGCCAATGGCTCACGCCGGTGCTGGGCGAGCGCGGCCGCTGGCTGGCCGCCCAGAACCCGCAGTGGGCCTATGCGCATGGCGTGCAAGAGACGGCCGATGCCGAGCAGATCTGGCAGGAAGGCTCGCTCGAGCAGCGTGTGGCCTTGCTGCAGCAGCAGCGCGCCACCGACCCGGCAGGCGCACGCGCGCGGCTGGAGGCCAGCCTCAAGGAGCTGAGCGCCCGCGAGCGCGCACCCATGGTGCAGAGCCTGGCGCGCGGCCTGTCGGCCGATGACGAGGCCTTGCTGGAAAAGCTGCTGGGTGACCGCAGCAAGGACGTGCGTGAATCGGCCGCCAGCCTGCTGGCACGCCTGCCCAACAGCCCGCACAGCCAGCGCATGGGCGCGGCGCTCCAGGCCATGCTGAGCCAGGATGCCAATGGCGAGTGGCAGATCGAGCCACCCCAGGAGGGCCACAAGGACTGGGAGCGCGACGGCATCACCCTGCAGCCGCCCGCCTATATCAAAGGCCATCGCGCCTGGTGGCTGCAGCAGCTGGTGGAGCTCACGCCCCTCGATTTCTGGCAGCAGCATCTGGGCAAGACGCCCGAGCAGCTCTGGGAATGGAGCCGGCGCAGCGACTGGAAGGGCGCACTGCGCCAGGGCTGGATCGCGGCGCTGCGTGCCCAGCGCGATGTGCGCTGGCTGCCGCTGATCCAGAGCATGGAGAGCGACTCGCGCAGCAGCGATGTGCTGCCGCTGCTGATGGCCGAGCTCAGCGCCGCAGAGCGCGAAACCCAGTGGCTGGCGCAGCTGCAAGCCAAGCTGGGTAAGAGCGCCTTTATCGAGGCCATCCACCGCATCGACGAAGGCATGGGGCGCGCAGAGTTGCTCTCGCCTGCGATGTCAAGCTGGTTGCTGGAGGCCTTGCTCAGCACCTTGCAGGCGCGCCAGCCTGCGGGCAACTGGCACAGCTGGCAGGCCGACCATGCCATTCTGGCCTGCGCCCGCCGTCTGCAGGTGGTTGATCTGGAGCGCTTTGCCCAGCTGTGGCGCGCGCCACGCGCGGCAGTGCCCGCCGAGCCTGTGCCTGCCGAAGACGACACCGCGTTGGTGGTGCCCGAAGGTGCTACCGAGGCCGAAGTTGCCAAGCTCAAGCAGGAGCAGCAAGCGCGCCTGGAGCGCTCGCGTCTGCGCCCCTGGGACGACGAGCAGGTGCTCGCCCAACTCAACCGCATTGTCGATCTGCGCCTGGCGCTGCAAGCGGCCCAGCCCGCCTGATGGCGCCCACCACGAACCTTTTGATCTCTACCGGAAGCACACCATGAGCCAAGTACTACGCCAGCATGCCGAGCAGCAATTTGCCGAAGAACTGGATGCCCTGCAAAAGGCCGATGACCGCCCGCGCCCGCCCAACTGGAAGCTCTCGCCCTGGGCCGTGCTGCAGTACCTGATGGGCGGCACGCTGAGCAATGGTTTTGAAGTGAGCGCCAAGTACATCGGCAGCCCACGCCTGATGGAGATCGCGGTATCGACCCTGGCCACCGACCGCGCACTGCTGCTGTACGGCGTGCCTGGTACGGCCAAGTCCTGGGTGTCCGAGCACCTGGCAGCGGCCGTGAGTGGCGACTCGACCATGCTGATCCAGGGCACGGCCGGCACCAGCGAAGAGCAACTGCGCTACGGCTGGAACTATGCCCAGCTGCTGGCCCATGGCCCGTCCGAAAAGGCGCTGGTCCCCAGCCCGCTGGTGCATGCGATGAAGCTGGGCAAGATCGCCCGCATCGAAGAGCTGACCCGCATCCCCGCCGATGTGCAGGACACCTTGATCACCGTGCTGTCCGAAAAGACCTTGCCGGTGCCCGAGCTCTCGACCGAGTTCCAGGCCGTCGCCGGCTTCTCGGTGATCGCCACGGCCAACAACCGCGACAAGGGCGTCAACGAGCTCTCCAGCGCCTTGAAGCGCCGCTTCAACACCGTCGTGCTGCCCGTGCCTGCCTCGCAGGATGAGGAGGTGAAGATCGTCACCAAGCGCGTGGGCGAGCAAAGCCGCGCGCTGCAGCTGCCTGCCGAGGCACCGGCGCTCGAAGAGGTGCGCCGCGTGGTGCAGATCTTCCGCGAGCTGCGCAATGGCCAGACCGAAGACGGCAAAACTGTGCGCATCAAGTCGCCCAGCTCCACCTTGTCGACCGCTGAAGCGATCTCGGTGATCAACAGCGGCATGGCGCTGGCCGGCCATTTTGGCGATGGCGTGCTGCGTGCGCATGATGTCGCCTCGGGCCTCTTGGGCGCCGTCATCAAGGACCCGGTGCAGGACAGCGTGGTCTGGAAGGAATACCTGGAGACGGTGGTGAAGGAGCGCGCAGAGTGGAAAGACCTGTACCGCGCCTGCCGCGAGCAAATCTAAGCCGCTGACACCGTTCTTCTTCTGCCCCCGACAACGCTGACCGAGCCCATGGCCACTTCTGCTGACAACGTCCATTTCTTTGGCATTCGCCACCACGGCCCGGGCTGTGCGCGCAGCCTGGTGCAAGCGCTGGCGCAACTGCAGCCCGACTGCCTGCTGGTGGAAGGCCCGCCCGAAGGCGAGGCCCTGCTGCCGATGCTGCGCAGTGCCGAGCTGCGCCCGCCTGTCGCCATGCTGGTGTACATGCAAGATGAGCCCAGCCAGGCCGCGTTCTACCCCTTTGCCGAGTTCTCGCCCGAATGGCAGGCGCTGCAATGGGCGAGCGAGCAGGGCGTGGCCACGCGCTTTATCGACCTGCCCCAAACCCATGCGATGGCCCAGGACTGGGCTCAGCGCCAGGCGCTGAAAAAGCCGGAGCCCGCGCAGGATGTGGATGGGGAAGAGGGCGAGGACGATCCGGTGCAAGCAGTGGACGAGGCGCCAGGCGATGCCGCTGAGGCCAGTGCCCACACGGCCCCGGTGACGGATGTGGACAGCGATGCAACAGATACCACCGCCAGTCAGCAAGCGCCGGTGCGCGACCCGCTCGACTGGCTGGCCCATGCGGCCGGCTTTGAGGATGGCGAGAGCTGGTGGAACCGCCTGGTGGAAGAGCGCGGCGACAACGAAGCGCTGTTTACCAGCATCAACGAGGCGATGACGGCGGTGCGCAGCGAGCTGGGCGACGACGGCGAGGCCTGGCGTGGCCCGCACTACGCGCTGCGCGAGGCCCAGCGGGAGGCGCATATGCGCCAGTGCATCCGTGAGGCAGTCAAGGCCGGCTACCAGCGCATTGCGGTGGTCTGCGGCGCCTGGCATGTGCCGGCGCTGCAGCAAAGCACCACCGCCAAGGCCGACAGCGCCGTGCTCAAGGGCTTGCCCAAGGCCAAGGTGCTGGCGACCTGGGCGCCCTGGACCTACCGCAACCTGGCCAGCCGCAGCGGCTATGGAGCGGGCGTCACGTCACCGGGCTGGTACGCGCATCTGTGGCAGTGCTACCGGGTGGATGCGGCCTGGGCACAGCAGGCGGCGCAAGGCCATTCGATGCCTGCACGCAGCGCCCGCGATGCCGCCACCTTGCGCACCGCAGGCTGGCTCACCCGCGTGGCACGCCTGCTGCGCGACAAGGACCTGGACTGCTCCAGCGCCCACATCATCGAAGCCACGCGTTTGGCCGAAGGACTGGCTGCCATGCGTGGCCAGCCGATACCGGGGCTGCAGGAGATCAACGAGGCCATCGTCACCGTGGTCTGCATGGGCGAGACCGCGCCGCTGACCCTGATCGATGACGAGCTCACCGTCGGCCATGTGCTGGGCAGCGTGCCCGCCGATGTACCGCAGGTGCCGCTGCAGCGCGATATTGAGCAGCAGCAAAAATCGCTGCGCATGAAGCCCGAAGCGGCGTGCAAGCTGCTGGCCTTGGATCTGCGCAAGGAGACCGACCTGGCGCGCAGCCATTTTCTGCACCGCCTGCGCTTGTTGGGCATTGGCTGGGGCACGCGCGCGGCCGATGCGCAGCGCAACCGCGGCACCTTCCGCGAGAGCTGGCAGATGCAGTGGGAGCCGGAGCTGGCCGTGCGCATCATCGAGGCCAGCGTGCATGGCGCCACCGTGGCGCAGGCCGCCACCGCGCGGCTGCGCGCCAGCCTCTCGCCCGATACGCCCTTGCCCGAGATTGCGCAGGCGATTGATGACGCGCTGCTGGCGAACTTGCCGCAGCTGGTCGAATCGCTGATTGCCACCCTGGCCGAGCGCGCGGCCACCACCGGCGATGTAGCCCAGCTGCTGCAGGCGCTGCCGCCGCTGGCCAATGTCTACCGCTACGGCAGCGTGCGCCAAACCGATACCGCCTTGCTGGCTACGGTCATTGATTCGCTCGTGCTGCGCGCCGCCATTGGCTTGCCAGTGGCCTGCATGGCGATGGACGAAGAGGCCGCTGCAGCGATGAAGGGCAAGGTGCTGGCCGCGCACGAGGCGCTGCGCCTGCGCGGCAATGATGCGCAAGCCCAGGCCGCAGTCGACGCCTGGCGCGCTGCGCTGCGCAGCCTGGCGATGGGCGACGCCGCTGCTGCCTTGCTGCGCGGCATGGCCTGCCGATTGTTGCTCGATGAGCATCTGCTGAACAGCGCCGAGGTGGTGCTGCAGTTCAACCGCAACCTGTCCTTGGGTGCCGCACCGCTCGATGTTGCTGCCTGGCTGGATGGCTTTTTGAACCAGCAGGCGCTGGTGCTGCTGCACGACGAGGCCATCTGGGGTGCCGTCGATGCCTGGCTGGCGGGGTTAGGTGAAGTGCAGTTTGCGCAGATCTTGCCGCTGGTGCGGCGCAGTTTTGCCAACTTCAGCAAGCATGAGCGCCAGAGCCTGGGCGACAAGGCCCGGCGCGCGCCGGTGGCTGGTGCTGCCGCGTCTGCCGCCGCCTTGGCGGCGAACGATGAGGATGCCCCCTGGGACGAGGCGCGCGCTGTGCTGGCGCTGCCGCTGCTCAACACCCTGCTGGGGCTGGAGCTGCCGCCCGAGTTGCTGGCGCAGATTCCGCCTGCCGCCACGCCTGCTAACCAAGCCCTGGAGTGATGACGATGACCCATGCCGCCCATCCCGCGCCAGGCCTGGCGCAAGACGATGCACAAACCCTGCCGCCTGATGAGGCAGAGGCGCTGCAGCCCACCACCCGCTTGCAGCGCTGGCGCATGGTGCTGGGCAGCCCGGCCGATGCCAGCTGCGGTACCGTGGGAGGACGCCTGCAGGAGATGGACCAGGCGCTGGCCGCGCTCTACGAAGGCGACAGCCAGCTCGGTTCGCGCAAGGGCGGCCGGGGCAATTCGTCGCCCTCGGTGTCGCGCTGGCTCGGTGATATCCGCAAGTACTTCCCCAGCCAGGTGGTGCAGGTGATGCAGCGCGACGCGATGGAGCGCCTGCAGCTGCGCGAGTTGCTGCTGCAGCCCGAGATGCTGGAGAACGTGCAGCCCGATGTGCACCTGGTGGCCAACCTGATTTCGCTCGGCTCGGTCATCCCGCAAAACACCAAGGCCACCGCGCGCCTGGTGGTGCGCAAGGTGGTGGACGAGCTGATGAAAAAGCTCGAAGAGCCGATGCGCAGTGCCGTGGCCGGCGCGCTGGACCGCAGCCAGCGCAACCGCCGCCCGCGCCATGCCGAGATCGACTGGAACCGCACGATACGCGCCAACCTGCGCCACTGGCAGCCCGAGTACCAAACCATCGTTCCCGAGACCTTGATCGGCTACGGCCGCAAGGCGCGCCGCCCGCAGCGCGAGGTGATTCTGTGCATCGACCAAAGCGGCTCCATGGCCAACTCGGTCGTCTACTCCAGCATCTTTGGTGCGGTGATGGCCAGCCTGCCTGCCGTCGCCACCAAGCTGGTGGTGTTTGACACGGCCGTGGTGGACCTGACCGACAAGCTCGACGACCCGGTCGATGTGCTGTTTGGCGTGCAGCTGGGCGGCGGCACCGATATCAATGGTGCGGTGGGCTACTGCCAAAGCCTGATCAGCGAGCCGCGCAACACCATCCTGGTGCTGATCTCGGACCTGTACGAGGGGGGGGTGGAATCCGGCCTGCTGCGCCGCGCCAATGAGCTGGTGGAGTCGGGCGTGCAGTTCATCACCTTGCTGGCGCTGAGCGACGAGGGCGCGCCCGCCTACGATGCGGCGCTGGCCGCCAAGCTGGCCGCCTTGGGGGTGCCGTCCTTTGCCTGCACCCCGGATGCTTTCCCGCAGCTGATGGCCGCTGCGATCCGCCGCGATGACGTCGCGGCCTGGGCGGCAACCCAGGGCTTCAAGACCAGCCAATGAGGCTGCCAGGCAGCCATCCAGCCAGAAAAAAGCCCTGCGGTGCAGGGCGGTTGGAGTAAGCAGAGTGGGGTAGAAGTCCGGTTAGCGGCCCAGCGAATCGGGCAGCGGAAAGCCGGTAATCCGCTTGGCGCGCGGCGGCGCATAGGTGCGCACCTTGGAGGTCTTGAGGCCCAGGCGCACCAGCGATTCGGCGATCGTCACCGCGGCAGCCACGCCATCGACCACGGGCACGCCGGTGCGGCTGCGCACCTTGTCTTCGAGCTCGGCCATGCCGCCGCAGCCCAGGCAGATGACCTCGGCATGGTCTTCTTCAACGGCCTTGGCCGCCTGCTGCACGATAGCGTCGACCGCGCGCTCGGGCTGGCTCTCGAGCTCCAGCACGGCCATGCCGCTGGCGCGCACCGAGGCGCAGCGCGCATCCAGCCCGGCCAGCTTGAGCCGGTCTTCGATCAAGGGCACAGCGCGGTCCAGCGTAGTGACCACGGCGTATTTGTGGCCCAGGAACATGGCAGTCGATGCCGCCGCCTCGGTGATGTCGACGACGGGCACTTCCAGCAGCTCTTGCAGGCCTTCGCGGCCATGCTCGCCGTAGCCGGCCTGGATGACGGCATCAAAGGGCTGGTCATAGCGCATCACCGCATCCATCACGCCAACGGCGCAGAGGTAGCTCTCAAAATTGCCTTCCACCGATTCTGCGCCAAAGCGCGGGGTGAGGGCGACGATCTCGGTGCCCGGTGCGGCCGCCCGGCGCGCCTGGGCGCCGATGGCCTCGGTCATGCTCTCGGTGGTGTTGACGTTCACGATCAGAATGCGCATGCAAAAAACTCCGTCTCAATGTTGGGCATGGTTCACGGCAATGGCCTCGCCGTCCTGGTCTTCATAGTGCTGGCCCTTGGGGGTCAGCAGCCAGTAAAACAGGCCGCCGAGCCCGGCCGCAATAAACCAGGAGAAATGCGACACCGACTCGAGTGCCGGCAAAAAGGCGAACAGCAGCGCAATCAGCGCCGAGGGCACCAGGGCCTGGATGGCGCGGCGGTTGACGCCGTTTTCGTAATGGTAAGGGCCGTTGCGGTCATCGCTGTAGAGCGCCGGCACATGCACGCGCTGCTTGCGGATCAGCCAGTAGTCGGCCATCACGATGCCAAACAGTGGGCCGAGGAACGAGCCCAGACCGCCCAGGAAATACAGGATCACCAGCGGTGAGTCGTAGAGGTTCCAGGGCAGGATCACAAAGCCGAGGATGGCGCTGACGAGGGCCGCGCGGCGGAAGTTGAGCTGGCGCGGCAGCAGGTTGGCCAGGGCCAGAGCGGGTGCGACAAAGTTGGCCATCAGGTTGACGGCGATGGTCAGGATCAGCAGCGACAGGCTGGCGAGCACCAGCAAGGGCTTGTTGGGGATCTTCTCGACGATGTCGGTGGGGCTCAGGATCAGCGTGCCGTCAATCGCCAACTGGCCGCCGGTCAGCACGACGACGATCAGGCCGAAGATCAGCATGTTGATGGGGATGCCCCAGAAGTTACCCTTGACCACGGCGCTGCGTGAGGTGGCGCCCCGGGTGAAGTCACAGAAATTGAGCACAAAGGTGCCATAGATGGCGACCCACAGCGAGGCTGCGCCCATGATCTGCACCCACATCGCCGCACCGGTGCTGGGCTGGGGCGCCGTCCACTGGATCTTGCCGCCCGAGCTGTACAGCACCCAGCCGGCCAGCGCGATAAAGGTCACCAGAATCACCGGGCCGGCAAAGGCCTCGTACTTGCGGATGCTCTCCATGCCCCAGCAGGCAATCATCGTCTGCACCAGCCACAGCAGGCTAAAGCTGATCCAGCCGAGCACCGGCAGGCCCAGCATCTGGTGCGCCAGCAGCGACTGCAGGCTGGGGAAGAGGGTGATCAACAGCACATCGAGCACCTTGGAGGCCAGGTAGGTCTGGATGCCGAACCAGGCAATCGCGACACCGCCCCGGATCAAGGCCGGGATCTGCGCACCCCGGGTGCCAAAGCTGATGCGGCTCATCACCGGAAAAGGCACGCCCGTCTTGGGGCCCATGAAGCCCGACAAGGTCAGCAGCACAAACAGCAAGGCAGCGCCCATCATCAGCGCCGTCAGAATCTGCCAGCCACCCAGGCCCAGCGCAAACAGGCCGATGGCAAAGGCGTAGTTGCCCAGGCTGTGCACATCATTGGCCCAGAGCGTGAACAGGCTGTAGGCACCCCAGGAGCGGCTGTCTTTCTTGGTGGGCGCGAGGTCTTTGTTGTAGAGCGATGGGCATACGCCGGCGGGCAATGCACCGGCCGCTGCGGGGCGCTGCTGTGCGGGGTTGAAGGCAAAGCCTGCGTTCTGGTCTGCTGCAAGATCGGTCATTGACATCCTTGGATCGGGCGCATCCAGCTGCGCCTTATTTGCGGCCTGGCGGCCGGGTTTGTCTCGTCATGTGCGCGGGTCCATGCATGGCATGTGCAGCACAAGACAGGCCTCAATGGCTATGCGTTGTGTGCACATATGCATACATTAAGTGTATACAAAACACCTGAAAATGAACTAGGGGCAACCCTGGGTGAAGTGCCACGCTGTTACTTGGGAGACGCCTTGGCTGCCTCTGTCAGAGGGTGCCAAGGGAGAGCTGCAATACATGAGCTTGCTCATGTTTCGGCTTGTAGCGGTTAGCGTTTTGCTGGGTCCAGGCCGCAACAGCAAGACGGAAATACGATCCATTCCTAAAGAACTTGGCGCCTTTGGGGCCATGTGCTCCTAAGCGCTGCGCAGCGTTTAGACTGCGGCTTCCCTTGGGGAGTAGCCTGCTTCCGCGCTGGAAGCGTCTGCGTCAACATACTCGGCATTTCGCATGCTGTGGCGCAGACATCCGTTCTTCGGTTGGCGAGACCATCGGCATGCCAGCACGACCTCGGTCGGGCAGTGGTGGCGTGCCGTTGTGCTCATGCCCGACTGTCCTAGAAGAACCTCCGATGAACGCTGCTTCCATTTCCCTGTTGGCGCTTGCCATGTCCACCGATGCCTTTGCTGCCGCGATTGGCAAAGGCTCTGCCCTTGTCAAACCCCGTTGGTCCGAGGCGCTGCGCACCGGCCTGATCTTTGGTGTCATCGAAGCCATCACGCCGCTGGTGGGCTGGGCGCTGGGCTATGCCGCGGCCGATTATGTGAAGGCCTGGGACCACTGGATTGCCTTTGTGCTGCTCTTGGTGCTGGGCGGCCGCATGGTGCTGGGTGCCTTCCAAAGTGCCGATGAGCCCGAGATGAGCCGGCCCGCGCGCCATGGCTTCTGGCTGCTGGTCGCCACGGGCTTTGCCACCAGTATTGACGCGATGGCGGTAGGTGTGGGCCTGGCCTTTCTGGATGTGAACATCACCGTCGTTGCGCTCAGCATTGGTTTTGCCACCTTTGCGATGGTGACCCTGGGCGTGATGGTCGGCCGCATTCTAGGCAATATCACGGGCCGCTGGGCAGAAGCGGTGGGTGGTGTCGTGCTGATTGCCATTGGCTCGCTGATTCTGTACGAGCACATGGTGGCCGTATAAAATCAAAGCCCTCCGCTGGCGTGGCAGAGGGCTTGGCTGTGTTTTGCGCTGTAGGAGCTTTGCTACAGGCAAAACAAAGCCCCGCAGAGCGGGGCTTAAGTGAGAGAGATCAGTGGGCTTGCAATCGCTGCGGGTGCCGGGTTTTTAGTTCTGGCTCAACCGCTTGCAGGCTGCGCTGGTATCAGAAGCGGGCAGGAGCACGCTTACGGTCACGTTCGTCTTCAGGCCAAATAGCAAACACTTCAGTCATTTCAGTCCTTTCACCTTTCTGGTGTAGATGGGTGTACAACGGGCCGCGCGCTGAAGTTGTTGACAAGGCCTGCATAAAGTTTTGTGAACAAGCTCCAACAAAACGTAGAAATCACCGTTTTATAGGGTCTGACACGGCATTGCACCGCGAAATCGCTATGATTTGCCACCGAATTTGGATTGGGAGTGCGTAATGGCTGGTGCTGGTTTGTTGATGTTGCTCGATGATATTGCGACCTTGCTTGACGATGTGGCGCTGATGACCAAGACGGCTGCGGGCAAGAGCACGGCCATCCTGGACGATGTGGCCACGCAGACCAAGGTGGCGGTGCAGAAGACCGCGGGGGTGCTGGGCGACGACCTGGCGCTGAACGCCGAGCAGGTGACTGGGGTCAAGGCCAACCGGGAGTTGCCGGTGGTCTGGGCGGTGGCCAAGGGGTCGCTCAAAAACAAAGTCATCTTGGTGCCGGCAGCGCTTTTGATCAGTGCTTTTGCGCCTTGGTTGATCACGCCGCTGTTGATGCTTGGCGGCGCTTTTCTGTGTTTTGAAGGGGTGGAGAAGGTGCTGAGCCTGTTTCACAAGCCCGGCAAACAGGCGCCCCATGATGCCGTCAAGGAGTCCGAGCAGGCGGCGCAGATGGGCGTGGCGCCATCATCCGTGAAGGCTGCCAGCGAGAAAAACATGGACCCGGTGGCCTATGAAAGAGCCAAGGTGGCGGGTGCGGTGCGTACCGATTTCATTCTGTCTGCAGAAATCATCGCCATCGCGCTGGGCACCGTGGCCAGCAAGCCGCTGTGGGAGCAGTTTGCGGTGCTGGTGGCCGTGGCACTGGCGATCACCGTGTTTGTCTATGGCCTGGTGGCCGGTATTGTGCGCATGGACGATGTGGGCATGTGGCTGATGCGCAAGACCAGTGCCGCAGCCCAGGCCCTGGGCCGTGGCCTGATTGCGTTTACGCCCTGGCTGATGCGTGGCCTGTCGATTGTGGGAACGGCTGCGATGTTCATGGTGGGCGGCAGCTTGCTGGTGCATGGCATGGGCCCGATCGAGCATTGGTTGGAGAGCACCGTAGCCCCGATGGGCGGTGTGGTGGCCATGCTGGCCCCAACGCTGGTGCACGTGGCCGTCGGTGCGGTCATTGGTGGCCTGGTGGTGCTGGCGGTAGAGGCCTGGCACAAGATGCGCGGCCACTGATCAACAGCAACCACGGATGGCTGCTGGCCGCGTCCCTCGGGCGCGGCGCTGCAAGAAGCAGAAGGCGGCATCGCAACAGCGGGCCGCCTTTTTTCATCGCTTGTTTTGTCGGGTTGATCTGGGTCAGGGCAGCCTGGCCCGCATGAGCAGAAGATGCTGAACATGGACGGCAGACAAGGGCCGGTTCCGCAACTTTTCAATCCATGCGAGCAAGATCGCAGCGAGGGCAATGACGATGAAAAAAATGATGTTGGCAGCGGCAGCTGTATGTGCAATGGCGTCGGGCGCGGCGATGGCGCAAGAGGCGCAAAGCCCCTGGCAAGTGCGTGTGCGCGCCGTGCATCTGGACAGCGCCAACAAGGACTCCACCGGCCTGGGCCTGTCGATCAATGACAAGACGATTCCCGAAGTGGATGTGAGCTACTTCTTCACGCCCAATATCGCGGCAGAGCTGGTGCTGACCTACCCGCAAAAGCATGACCTGCGCTCGGACGGCGCCAAGATCGGCACGCTCAAGCACCTGCCGCCCAGCCTGCTCGCGCAGTACCACTTCACCAATATGGGCGCCTTCAAGCCCTACCTGGGCGCTGGTGTGAACTACACGCGCTTCTCGAACGTGAACTTTGCACCGGCTGTTGAGGCCGCGCTCGATCCATCGATCAAGAAGAACAGCTTTGGCCCGGCGCTGCAGATCGGCTTTGACTACATGCTGGACAAGCACTGGTCGATCAACGTCGACGTGAAGAAGGTCTACATCAAGACCGATGTGCGCTCGGCCGGCACCAAGGTGGGCACCTTCAAGGTCGATCCTTGGCTGCTGGGTGTCGGTGTGGGCTACCGCTTCTAAACAGGTCCTCATGCCCGCTCCTGGTGATCCAGGAGCCACAGAGCACTGTGTTTGAGCCGCTTGTTGAAAGCGGCTCTTTTTTTGCGTGCGACGGCCCCTCAGACCTTGGCCAGCGCCTGCTCCAGATCGGCCAGCAGGTCATCGACATGCTCGATACCGACCGACAGGCGCACCATGCCTTCGCTCACGCCGGCTTTCTCCAGCTCTGCGCCGTCCAGCTGGCGGTGCGTGGTCGAAGCCGGGTGTGTCGCCAGCGATTTGGCATCGCCAATATTGACCAGGCGGGTGAACAGCTGCAGCGCATCCAGAAAGCGGGCACCGGCAGCGCGCCCTTCGCCGTCTGCGGCGTTGAGGCTGAAGGACAGAATGCCCGAGGCGCGGCCGCCCGACTGCTTTTGCAAAGTGGCATGGTCCGGGTGGTCGGGCAGGCCCGCATAGCGCACCCAGGCCACCTTGGGATGCTTTTGCAGGGTTTCAGCGATTTTCTGCGTGTTCTCGCAGATGCGGTCCATGCGCAGCGCCAGGGTCTCGATGCCTTGCAGGATCTGGAAGGCGTTCTGCGGCGAAATGGCTGCGCCCATATTGCGCAGCGGCACGACGCGCGCGCGGCCGATGTAGGCCGCAGGGCCCAGCGCTTCGGTGTAGACCACGCCGTGGTAGCTCACATCGGGTTCATTGAGGCGCTTGAAGCGCGCCTTGTGCTCGGCCCAGGGGAACTTGCCACTATCGACGATGGCGCCGCCGACGCTGGTGCCATGGCCGCCCAGGTACTTGGTGAGCGAATGGACGACGATGTCGGCGCCATGCTCGATGGGGCGCAGCAGATAGGGCGAGGGCACGGTGTTGTCCACGATCAGCGGCACACCATGGCGGTGGGCCACATCGGCGAGCGCGCGGATATCGGTCACATTGCCCAAGGGGTTGCCGATGGACTCGATGAACACGGCCTTGGTCTTGTCGTCGATCAAGGCGCCAAAGCTGGCCGGGTCGCGTGGATCGGCAAAGCGCACCTCAATGCCCTGCTGCGGAAAGGTATGGGCAAACAGGTTGTAGGTGCCGCCATACAAGGTGCTGGCCGAGACGATGTTGTCGCCCGCTTCGGCCAGGGTCTGGATGGCGGCGGTGATCGCTGCCATGCCCGAGGCCAGCGCCAGCGCGGTAATGCCGCCTTCGAGCGCTGCCACGCGCTTTTCCAGCACATCGGTGGTCGGGTTCATGATGCGGGTGTAGATATTGCCCGGCACCTTCAGGTCAAACAGGTCGGCGCCGTGCTGTGCGCTGTCAAAGGCGTAGGCCACCGTCTGGTAGATGGGCACGGCCGCAGCCTTGGTAGTGGGGTCGGGCGAATAGCCTGCGTGAACGGCCAATGTCTCGATGCGCATGGTGTTGGAATCCTTGTTGTTGGCGGAAAGATGCCTGCCCGTTGTAGCAGTTTTGCGCGCCGGGCCAACGATTTTTTGGGTATGAGCTTATGAGGCCGCAGAGGCCTCGGAGCGCTCAAATCCAGGTATTGACCGCCAGCCCGCCCAGCACCAGCCAGACAAACAGCACCAGGGCCAGCAGCAAGGGTTTGATGCCCGCAGCCCGTACCGAGCGCACATGGGTAGTGAGGCCCAGGCCGGCCATTGCCATCGTCAGCAGCGCGTTGTCCCCCTGCACGCCGATGGCCAGCGCCTGCGCCGGGATGACACCCAGCGAATGGATGCCCGCGACCGCGACAAAGCCCAAGGCAAACCAGGGAATGGTGATCTGGCGGGCCTGCACGGCGCCGTTGGTGGCGGGCTGCGGGGCCGGTGCTTCATTGCCAGGCCGCTTGGCCAGCCACAGCGACAGCGCAATCAGAAACGGGGCCAGCATCATCACCCGCACCATCTTGGCGACCACGGCGGTGTCGGCCGCGCTGCTGCTGATGGCGCCGCCAGCAGCGACCACCTGCGCCACCTCATGCACGGTCGAGCCCACCCAGAGGCCATAGCCGGCCTCGCTCATCTGCAGGCTGGGCGCGAGCCACTGGTAGAGCACCGGGTACAAAAAGGTGCCCACGGTGCCAAAGACCACCACGGTGGCGATGGCCACCGCCACATCATCGGCACGTGCCTTGGCCACCGGGGCGGTGGCCAGCACGGCCGCTGCGCCGCAGATGGCGCTGCCCGCGCCCACCAGCATGCTGGTGCGGGCATCCAGACCCAGCCAGCGCTGGCCCAGCCATTGCGCCAGCACAAAGGTGCTGCTGAGCATCAGCGCATCGATCAGCACGCCGCTGGCGCCCACGGCGGCGATGTCCTGGAAGGTCAGGCGCAGGCCATAGAGGATGATGCCCAGGCGCAGCAGCTGCTGCTTGGACAGGCCCACCCCCGCAGCGGCCGGCGCCTGCACCCAGCCGTAGACAGTATTTCCCACCAGCATGCCGATGACGATGGCCAGCGCGAGCGCGCTCAGACCATGGCTGCCAAACCAGGGCAGGGCCGCGAGCGTGCTGGCCAGCCAGGCAATGGCCGCACACAGCAGCAGGCCCGGTGCCAGGCGCTTGGCGCCATCGAGCCAGTGGCCGTTGCGCAGTTGGGGGAGGGAGAGGGGGGCGAGTGACATGGGCGGTTCCAGAGGCCCTGGCAGGGCCAAAAGCGGTGGCCTGCCGGGCGATATGGAATCACTATAGAAATTATTCTTATATCTGTATAACTAATTGTTTGGTTAATATCTATCGATAAAATAGGTAGATATTTTTTCATCAACCCAAGCGCCTTGTGCGCCATCAATATGCTCCATCTCAGCCTGCGCCAGTGGGAGGTCTTCTGCGCCATCGCCCACAGCGGCAGCACCGTCGCTGCGGCCCAGGCCATCGGCCTGTCGCAATCAGCGGTCAGCGCCGCCTTGCAGCAGCTGGAGGCGGGCCTGGGCGCGCAGCTGTTTGCGCGCAGCGGCAAGCGCCTGGTGCTCAATGATCTGGGGCGCAGCCTGTGGCCGCAAGCGCAAGGCTTGCTGGAGCTGGCCTTGCAGCTGGAGCAGGCCACGCAGCAGACCGAGCCGATGGCGCCCGTGGTGCTGCGGCTGGCGGCCAGCACCACGATTGCCAACCATGTGCTGCCGGCCATCCTGGCGGACTTCATGCAGCGCTATGCGCTGGTGCGGTTTGAGGTGGTGATCGGCAATACGCGCGAGGTGGCCGAGGCGGTGGGCGAGGCCAGTGTGGACCTGGGCTTTATCGAAGGGGTGAGCCACTGGCCGGCGCTGGAGGTGCAGCCCTGGCGCGAGGATGAGCTGGTGCTGATTGCCGCGCCGGGCCATGCGCTGGTGGCCGCTGCCGGCCACAGCCCTGTCAGCGCCCAGCAGCTGGGCGCTTGCCGCTGGCTACTGCGTGAAGAGGGCTCGGGTACGCGCGAGGCAGTGGAGTTCACCGTGCTGTCCCAGTTGCGGGAATGGCCGATTGCGGCGGTGCTGGGCAGCTCCGAAGCCATTTGCACTGCGGTGGCGCGCGGGGCGGGCATCAGCTGCCTGTCACGCGTGATTGCCCAGCCCTGGATCGAGCGCGGCGAGCTGGCCGTGCTGCACAGCCTGTTGCCGCCGATGCGGCGCCAGTTTTCGCTGCTGCAGCGCCAGGGCAAGCAGCGATCGCCGGTGCTGCAGGCCTTGGTGCAGGCCTGTATGGACGCTGTCTGAGCCCAGTTGAGCAGGTTCTTAACGAACGTGCTGCTTGTCGAGCTTGCGCGCCAGGGTGCGCCGGTGCATGCCCAGGCGGCGCGCGGTCTCGGAGATGTTGAAGCCGGTCTCGGCGAGGGTCTCGTGGATCTTCTCCCACTCCAGCGTCTTGATCGAGGTGGTGGCGGCGGTCAGATCGACCTCGGTGCTGCCTTCGACCCGGCTGAAGGCCGCCTCGATGTCGTCGGTGTTGGAAGGCTTGGCCAGGTAGTGGCAGGCGCCCAGCTTGATGGCCTCCACCGCCGTGGCAATGCTGGCGTAGCCGGTCAGCACCACAATCAGTGCCTCGGGGTTTTGCGCATGCAGCAACTGCACGCAGGACAGGCCCGAGGCGTGGCCGGCCAGCTTCAAGTCCATCACCGCGTACTGCGGGCGCTCGGTCTGCAAGAGTTGCGCCACTTCGTCGGCGCTGCTGGCATGGAGCACGCGGTAGCCACGTCGCTCAAAGGAGCGGCGCAGCGTGCGGGCAAAGGCGGCATCGTCTTCAACCAGGAGTAAGAGGCGTTCTTGGGTTGGCGTCATGGTGTGGTTCGTCATCCAGGGCAATGGAGGCCAGCGGCAGGCTGATGCGCACGGCCGCGCCGCCGCCCAGGTGCTGTTCGCGGTTGCGGGCCTCGACATGGCCGCCCAGCGAGCGGGCCACATTCATCACCAGGAACAGGCCCAGGCCACCGCCAGGGCGCTGTTTGGTGGACTGGTAGGGCTTGCCCAGGTGGGCCAGGATCTCGCTCTTGAAACCCGGGCCGCTGTCGGTCACCTGCAGCACCAGCTGGGCATCGTCCTGCGCGGGGCATTCCACCACCAGCTGCACAAAGCCGGGTGAGGCCTCCAGTGCATTGTCCAGCACATTGAAAATCATCTGTTGCAACGAGGTATCCGAGATGATCGGAATATCGCGCGCGACCTGCTTGCGGTAGACGAAGTTGCCGGGCTGGCGGTGGCTTTGCCACTGCGCGGCGACCCGGTCCATGAAGGTGACCAAGGTGGTGCTCTGCGGCGCGTCGCCGCGCGTCTCACCGGCCGACAGCAGCACGCCGGTGACGATGGATTTGCAGCGCTGCACCTGGTGCTCCATCTCGTGCAGGTCCTCCATCAGTTCGCTGTCTTGCGCGATCGAGGGCATGCGCTGCCAGTCGCCCAGAATCACCGCCAGCGTCGACAGCGGCGTGCCCAGCTCATGGGCGGCGCCGCTGGCCAGCAGGCCCATGCGCACGATGTGCTCCTCTTCGGCCGCGCGCTGGCGCAGGTCGGCCAGGCGCGCATCGCGCAGCTGCAGGTTGGACATGATGCGGTTGATGAAGGAGACCAGCAAGATCGCATTGAGCCCAAAGCTGATCAGCAGCCCCAGCAGGTACAGCGCATGCATGGCGCCACTGCGGTGGCTCATGATCTGCAGCGGCTGGTAGAAAAAGGCCAGCGCCACCGCGCAGCTGCCGGTGACCACCACAATGCCCCAGGCATAGAACGGCTTGAGCAGCACCGCCCCCAAGGTGACCTGGAGCAGGAACAAGGTAATGAAGGGGTTGTTGGCGCCGCCGCTCAGGTAGAGCTGCAGGCTGAGCGCCCCCACATCGGCGAGCAGCGCCACAAACAGATCGCTGGAGGAGATGTCGTGCTGGCGCCAGCGCAGCCACCAGACGCAGATCAGGTTGGTGATGACCAGGCCGGCCAGCACGGCAAACATCTCGTACAGCGGCAGGTAGATGTCAAAGCCCCAGCGGACCAGCGAGATGGTGACCACCTGGCCCACCACCGCCAGCCAGCGCAGCTGGATGAGCAGCTGCATGTTCTGGCGGTCAGTGGTGTGGGTGACCTGAAACGGGGAGGGGATGGACAGTGGCACCGTGCAATTGTGCCGCAGGACTGTGCCGCAGGAATGTGCGGCAGTCGGCAGGCCTTGCGCCTGCCAGTGTTACCGGCGCCGACGGGCGCCGGTAACTGCACCGTGGCTAACGCGCGCCCTTGCGTTTGCGAAGAACCAGCCAGGTGGCGCCCACCACCATCAGGGCCAGGCCATACCAGGTCAGCGCATAGACCAGGTGGTTGTTGACAAAGCGAACCTGCGTGAGCCCTGCGCGTGGCCACTGCTGGCCTTGCAGGTCGCTGGCGCTGCTGCGCTTTTGCTCGCCCACCAGCTCGGCGCTGCCATCGGGCAGGCCTTCGTCGATGAAGAACGGTGCCACCTGCGCCAGGCCCTGCGCCTGTGCAATGGCCTGCACATCGCGCGAGAACCAGCGCTGGGCTTGCGGGTCGTTGTCGCGCAGAAAGCCGCCCTTGGGCTCGGTAGCGCGCAGCAAGCCGGTCACGCTGACCTCGCTCGTGGGCGTCGCTGCTGTGAGCTGCGGGCCGCCTGCCCAGTCACGGCGCAAGGCGTCGGGCACAAAGCCGCGGTTGACCAGCACCTGGCTGCCATCGGCACGCTGCAGCGGCGTGAGCACCCAAAAGCCCGAACCCAGCGCCGTGGTGGCCTGGGTCAGCACGGTCTTGTCCGTCAGCCACTGGCCTTGCAGCTGGCTGGGCTGGTATTCCAGCGCCTTGGCGTCGAGCTGGGGCCAGCTGGCTACTGCGGGGACGGGTTGGGGCGCGCTGTGCACCCGGCGCTCGACCCGCTCGATGAGGTCGAGCTTCCACTGCAGGCGGTAGACCTGCCAGGTGCCCAAGGCGCAAAAGCCCAAGAACAAGGCGATGCCCACGGTTGCGAGCATCGCCTGAAAAAGTGCGGAATGCCGGGGCTGGCCCTGTGCATTCCGTTGCGTTTCGTTGGTCAAAACAGCTTAGTGGTTGGTGTGGCCTTCGCTGGCAGCAGGTTGCTGCTGGGTCACGGCGGCCGGGTTGTGGTTGTGGCCAGGCATCATGTTGGTGTTCATGTGGTACATGACCCACAAGGTACCGGCCAGGGTCACGGCCACGAACACGATGGTGAAGATGGTGGACATCAGGGTCCAGCCGCCTTCGATCTTGCCGTTCATGTGCAGGAAGTAGACCATGTGCACGATGATCTGCACGACCGCGAAGAAGGCGATCACGACCACGGTGGTGGTGCGGTTCTCAAACACATCGCCCATCACCACAGCGAAGGGGATGGCCGTCAGGATGATCGACAGGAAAAAGCCGATCATGTAGCCCGAGAACGTGCTGTGTGGGCCATCGTCGTGACCGTGGTCATCGTGGCCGTGTGCTGCGTGGTTATGTTGTGCGCTCATTTACAGCACTCCCATCAAATATACGAAGGAGAAGACGCCGATCCAGACCACGTCCAAGAAGTGCCAGAACATCGACAGGCACATCAGGCGGCGGTTGTTCTCACGGGTCAGGCCGTGCTTGCCGATTTGCAGCAGCAGCACCACCAGCCACACCAGACCAAAGGTCACGTGCAGACCGTGGGTGCCCACCAGTGCAAAGAAGGCCGACATCGCAGCGCTGCTCTGCGGGCCAGCGCCCACATGGATCAGGTGGTGGAACTCATACAGTTCCACGCCCAGGAAACCGGCGCCAAACAGCATGGTGATGATCAGCCAGACGACGGTGCCCTTGACCGAGCCCTTTTGCTTGGCCAGCATGGCAAAGCCGAAGGTGATGGACGACAGCAGCAGCAAGGCGGTGTTGATGGCCACCAGGCTCAGGTCGAACAGCTCGGCGCCACCTGCACCGCCTGCATAGTTGCGGCCCAGCGCGCCATAGGTGGCGAAGAGGGCAGCAAAGATCAGGCAGTCGCTCATCAGGTAGAGCCAGAAGCCCAGAGCGGTGCCATTTTCAACGTGCGGTTCTTCCTTGAGGAAGTAGTCACGGGTACCGGTCGCGCCGGCGAGGGTGTTGTGATTAGACATGGCGGGCCAACAGTTGGGTACGTTCTTCTTCGGTGGCTGCTACTTCGCTTGCAGGGATGTAGTAGTCACGCTTGTAGTTGAAGGTGTGGATGATCGAAGCCAACACGATGCCGGCAAAGCTGATGCCTGCGATCCACCACATGTGCCAGATCATCGCGAAGCCGAAGACCAGGGCGATCATCGAGATCACGAAGCCGGCGCCGGTGTTCTTGGGCATGTGGATTTCCACGAAACCGTCGAGCTTGCGCTTGTAGCTGTGCTTCTTCATGTCCCACCAGGCGTCGCTGTCATGCACGGCTGGCGTGAAGGCGAAGTTGTACTGGGGAGGAGGCGACGAGGTGGCCCATTCCAGGGTACGGCCGTTCCAGCAGTCACCGGTCACATCACGCAGCTGGTCGCGCTTGAGGTAGCTGACGAACAACTGGATGAAGAAGCAGGCGATACCCAGCGCGATCAGCACGGCACCGAAGGCAGCGATGATGAAATAGATCTGCAGCGAGGTGTCTTCGTAGTGGTTGACGCGGCGGGTCACACCCATCAGACCCAGCACGTACAGCGGGGTGAACGCAACCCAGAAGCCGAAGAACCAGAACCAGAACGATGCCTTGCCCCAGAACTCGTCGAGGCGGTAGCCGAAGGCCTTGGGGTACCAGTAGTTGATACCGGCGAACACGGCAAACACGACGCCACCAATGATCACGTTGTGGAAGTGGGCGATCAGGAACAGCGAGTTGTGCAGCACGAAGTCAGCAGGCGGCACGGCCAGCAGCACACCGGTCATACCACCGATGGTGAAGGTCAGCATGAAGCCCACGGTCCACAGCATGGGCACGGTGAACTTGATGCGGCCACGGTACATCGTGAACAGCCAGTTGAAGATCTTGGCGCCGGTCGGGATCGAGATGATCATCGTCGTGATGCCGAAGAACGAGTTCACGCTGGCACCGGACCCCATGGTGAAGAAGTGGTGCAGCCACACCAGCCAGGACAGGATGGTGATACACACGGTCGCATACACCATCGAGGTGTAGCCGAACAGGCGCTTGCGCGAGAAGGTCGCAACGATTTCAGAGAACACACCGAACGCAGGCAGGATCAGGATGTAGACCTCTGGGTGGCCCCAGATCCAGATCAGGTTCACATACAGCATGGGGTTGCCGCCCAGCTCGTTGGTGAAGAAGTTGGTGCCGACGTAGCGGTCCAAGGTCATCAGCACCAGCACAGCGGTCAGGATCGGGAACGAAGCCACGATCAGCGCGTTGGTGCACAGCGAGGTCCAGGTGAAGATAGGCATCTTCATCAGGTTCATGCCAGGCGCGCGCATCTTGATGATGGTCACAATCAGGTTGATACCGGACAAGGTCGTCCCGACCCCGGCAATCTGCAGCGCCCAGATGTAGTAATCCAGACCCACGCCCGGGTGGTATTCGCCCAGACCCGACAGGGCCAGCCAGCCCAGCGTGGAGAACTCACCGACGAACAGCGAGGCCATCACCAGCACGGCGCCGGAGGTGGTCATCCAGAAGCTGAAGTTGTTCAGGAACGGGAAGGCCACGTCACGCGCACCGATTTGCAGCGGCACCAGATAGTTCATCAGGCCGGTCACAAAAGGCATGGCCACGAAGAAGATCATGATCACGCCGTGGGCGGTGAAGATCTGGTCATAGTGGTGCGGGGGCAGGTAGCCCATCGATTCACCGGCGGCCAGCGCCTGCTGGCCACGCATCATGATCGCGTCGGCAAAGCCGCGCAGGAACATGACCAGGCCCAGGATCATGTACATGATCCCGATGTTCTTGTGGTCGATGGAGCAGATCCAGTTCTTCCACAGCGGACCCCAAAGCTTGAACTTGGTGATACCGGCGACGACCACGAGGCCGCCCAGGACCACGGCGATGAAGGTCCACAACACGATGGGCTCATGCACCATCGGTATGTCATTCCATGTCAGCCGCCCGAGGAGCGGGTCATGGCTTACGTTTGTAGCTACGGACATATTGAGTCTCTTTGAAAATTCTCGATGGGGTTACTGCGCCACGGGGGTGCCAGGCGCTGGCTCGCCCAGGGAGGCGACCACGGCAGGGGCGTTGGCCACCGTGCACACGTCGTCCTCAGGGATCAGCGAAACACTCTTGCCTGCAGCTGCACGGGCCTTCATGTTGGCCATCGCATCCTTGGCCATGATCTCGTCCATGCACATCTTGCCCGCTTCAACGCAGCGGTTGAGCACGGCGTGGTACAGGGTGCTGTCGACGGTGCTGAACAGGCGCACAGGATCGCGCTCGCTGGGCTTTTCCAGCTTCACGTATTCAGCACGGTCCAAGGTAGCGCCTTCGGTCTTGGCCTTTTGCACCCAGGCGTCGAAGTCACCATTGCTCAGGCCGTGGAACTTGAAGGTCATGCCGGCAAAGCCCGAGCCGCTGTAGTGCGAGCTCATGCCCTTGTACACGCCAGGCTTGTTGATCACGGCGTTCAACTGCGTCTGCATCGATGGCATGGCATAGATCATGCCGGCCAGGTCAGGCACGTAGAAGGCGTTCATCGTGGTGGTGGCGGTCAGCTTGAAGCGGATCGGACGGTCCACGGGCGCAGCCAGCTCGTTGATGGTGGCAATGCCTTGCTCGGGGTAGATGAACAGCCACTTCCAGTCCATGGCCACGACTTCGACTTCCAGCGGCTTGACGTCTGCAGCCAGTGGGCGGTTGGCGTCAATGCGGTCCAGAGGACGGTAGGGGTCGAGCTTGTGGGTGTAGATCCAGGTCAGGGCGCCCAGCGCGATGATGATCAGCAGAGGAACGGACCAGATCACCAACTCCAGCACCGTCGAGTGGTGCCACTCGGGATCGTAGTCGGCGGGCTCATTGCTTTCGCGGTACTTGAACGCGAACAAGAGGATCAGCACGATCACCGGAACGATGATGATCAGCATCAGCAACGTGGCGATGATCACCAGATTGCCGGACTGCGCCGCCACGTCACCCGCAGGGTTGAGAACGACGGTATTACAGCCTGCAAGGCTGGCGGCAACCAGTAACGCCGCAACGAGCCGTGAGGGCCCGCGAAGTTTGTTGAGATCAGGCATGCGAAAGGGCACGGCTAGCGCGCTTAGGTATAAACATGGATTGCAAAATCCCCCCAAATGTAAATGCTAGAGGCAGGCCTGTCTATTGGACATTTTGTCCTACGCCCTCTCAGAAAGTACCCAGCTAGGCTCCTGGTAAAGGTACGGTCTCAGCAGGCCGGTAACAGCTTGAGGAAGGAGCTTTTGTATGAGTAGTCTCGGTTACACAGCATCTCCTGTCGGCGGCACCCCCGGTGCTGATCCCCGTCCCCGTGCCCATTCTGAAGAAGATGTAACACCTGGCGAGATCGCGGTCGGGGTGATTATCGGCCGTTCGTCAGAGTATTTTGATTTTTTCGTATTTGGCATAGCGGCGGTCTTGGTCTTTCCAAGCGTCTTTTTTCCCAACTTTTCTCAGCTCAATGGCACGTTGCTGTCATTTGCGGTGTTTTCCATCGCTTTTGTCGCCAGACCGGTCGGCACCGCCATCTCGATGGCCATTCAGCGCCGCTGGGGACGTGCCGCCAAAATGACAGTGGCCCTGTTTTTACTGGGCGTTTCCACGGTTGGTATCGCCTTTTTACCCGGGTATGACGTACTGGGCCGCACCGCCATCTGGCTGCTGGCGCTGTTCCGCTTTGCCCAGGGTCTGGCGCTGGGCGGCTCCTGGGATGGGCTGCCGTCGCTGCTGGCGATGAACGCGCCGAGCAACCGCCGAGGCTGGTACGCGATGATCGGCCAGCTGGGCGCGCCACTGGGCTTTGTGCTGGCTGCCGGCCTGTTCGCCTACTTGTACAGCGCGCTGTCGAAGGCCGAGTTCCTCAGCTTTGGCTGGCGCTATCCGTTCTATGTCGCTTTTGCGGTGAACGTGGTGGCCCTGTTTGCCCGGCTGCAACTGGTGCTGGGCCAGACCTACACCCAGGCGATGCAGGAGCGCGAGCTGGAACCCGTCAGCGTCACCCGCCTGATCGACGAGGAGGGCAGCCATGTGGCGATCGGCGCTTTTGCCGCGCTGGCCAGCTTTGCGCTGTTCCACCTGGTCACCGTGTTTCCGCTGTCCTGGATTTCGCTCTATTCGGACCAGCCCATCACCCATGTGCTGGGGGTGCAGATTCTGGGGGCCTTCTGCGCGGCGCTGGCCATTGTGGCCTCGGGCAAGCTGGCAGACAGTTTTGGCCGGCGCAATACCCTGGGCGCGATGGCGGTGCTGATTGCGCTGTTCAGCCTGGCGACGCCCAAGCTGCTGTCCAGTGGCGTGACCGGTAACAATATCTTCATCATCGTCGGCTTTGTGCTGCTGGGCCTGTCCTACGGCCAGTCGTCCGGCACGGTCACCGCCAACTTCTCGGCGCGCTATCGTTACACCGGCGCGGCACTGTCTACCGACATGGCCTGGCTGGTGGGCGCGGCCTTTGCACCGCTGGTGGCGCTGGGCTTGTCAGCCAAGTTCGGCCTGATCGCTGTGTGCCTTTATCTGCTGTCGGGTGCCGTCTGTACCTTGGCGGCCCTGGGCATCAACCGTGCACTGGAGTCGCGCGAAAGCGCCGAGGCCAGCACCTGACCGGTTTTATCAAGGGACTGCCCATTGCGGACAGCCGGGACGAAGGATTGACCTGAGCTCCTGGGCCTTGGTGAAAAAAAAGCTGCAAAGCTTGGCTTCTGCAGCTTTTTTCTTGATGCGGGCGGCTGGCCTGCTCAAGTACGCACCACCGCAGGCCTGGTGCGGTAGAACTGCATTGGGAACTCCTGCATCTCCTTGGCATGCTGGTTGATGACCGAGCGCTTCATCTTGCCGACCACATGCATCTCGCAGGGCTTGCAGTCAAAGCGCAGGGTCAGCTTTTCCTTGCCATTGATCAGCTGCAGGGGCTCGGCCTTGATGGTGCCCTTGACGCCGATGACGCCCTTGGCCTGCTTGGGGCACAGGCTCATCGAGAAGCGCACGCAGTGCTTGGTGATCATCAGCGAGACTTCGCCTTCCTCTTCCTTGCTCTCGTAGGCCGCGTCGATCACCTTGACGCCATGCTTCACATAGAAGTCATGCGCCTTCTGGTTGAACACATTGGACAGATAGGTCAGCGTGTCCTCCGGGAAGGGCGCGGGTGGCTCCACCGGTAGCGCGCGCGGCAGGCGCACAAAGCCGGCCTCGCGGGCGGCTTCGAGCGCAGCCACGGCATCGCGGCGCAGCTGGTTCAGTGCGGATGCCGGGATGAACCAGGGCTGGTCCAGTTTCAGGCTGATGTCGTGCACCGAGAAAATGGTGGCGCCAAAGCGGCCCAGCTGGTCGCGCAGGGTGGCCTCGGCCCGCTCGCTGTCGGTGGCGGCTTGGTGCGGCTGCACCAGGCTCGCGCTGCCGACAAAGCCGTCGTCATCGGTCAAGGTCAATGCAAAGCCGTCCGGGGTTTGGCTCAGCTGGGCCCACAGGCCAATGCGGCGCTCGCTGGATTTTTTGTCCAGGGTGCGCACCCAGGCCATGTCGCGGTTGCGGTTCACTTCCAGGCCCTTGCGCAGGTCCTTGAAGCCGGCGATCGGGTCCTTGGGGAACACACGCCACAGCGATTTCTTTGCATCTACGGACTCGGCGCGGTTGATCTGCATGCCAACCAGTTCTTTTTGCAGGTCGTAGTAGCACAGGCCGTCGCCGTTGTGCAGCACGGTGTCGCCGCTGGAGGCTTCGAGCTCGACAAAGTTCTCCCCCACCTTCGTGACCCAGCCGATCGCGCGGCCCGGGGTCTTGGGGGTGTCAAAGGCGCCAATATCGTCCTTGCGGCCGTTGACAAAGTAATCGGTGAACTCGCGGTTGAAGTTCTGGTCCGGATCGGGCGTGAAGCTGAAGTTGGTCCGGCCCGAGGACGAGCGCGCCAGTGGCGCCTCGGAGAACTCGCGCTCTTCGATGATCTCGTCGAGCAGCTTGCGGTAGTGGGCGGTAATGTTCTTCACATAGCCCATGTCCTTGTAGCGCCCCTCGATCTTGAAGCTGCGCACCCCTGCATCGATCAGTGCGCGCAGGTTGTCGCTCTGGTTGTTGTCCTTCATCGACAGCACATGCTTTTCATGCGCAATGATGCGGCCCTGGGCGTCGAGCACCTCGTAGGGCAGGCGGCAGGCCTGGTTGCAATCGCCCCGGTTGGCGCTGCGGCCGGTGTGGGCGTGGGTGATGTAGCACTGGCCCGAGTAGGCCACGCACAAGGCGCCATGCACAAAGAACTCAATCGTCGTGCGGGCCGAGTCGGTGGCGGCGCGCACGGCGGCGATCTGTTGCAGATCCAGCTCACGCGCCACCACGATCTGCGACAGGCCGGCATCCTGCAGAAAGCGGGCTTTCTCGGGTGTGCGGATATCGCTTTGGGTCGAGGCATGCAGCTGGATCGGGGGCAGGTCCAGCTCCAGCAGGCCCATGTCCTGGATGATCAGCGCGTCCGCCCCGGCCTCGTAGACCTGCCAGGCCATCTGGCGCGCGCCTTCCAACTCATCGTCGCGCAAGATGGTGTTGAGCGTGATGAAGATGCGGCTGCCAAAGCGGTGCGCATGTTTGATCAGGCGCTCCAGGTCGCGGATGTCATTGCCCGCCGTGGCGCGCGCGCCAAAGGCCGGCCCTCCGATATAGACGGCATCGGCGCCATGGTTGATCGCTTCAATCCCGATATCGGCATCGCGGGCCGGGGAGAGCAGTTCGAGCTGGTGGGGCAGGAGGGACATAGGGGCAGGATTATCTCAGGTCGCTGCAGGAGGGCCGCTGCGCTCGGAGATAAGCTGACTGCAGTGCCAGCCCAAGCACCATGCAGACCCGGTTTAGTCCTTGGGTCAGCCCGGTTCAGCCGCGCGGGCTGAAGGTGCGCGGAAACACCACCGGCGCGCTGCGGTCGGCCAGGCGGTAGCCCATGGCCGGGCGGTTGGAGGGCCCCTCGACATGCCCAGCCTCCTGCAAAAATTGCGCTGCCAGCATGCGGGTGCGAAAGCCGCTCTTGTCTACCGGCCGTCCCAGCACTGTCTCGTACACCTGTTGGAGCTGGGGCAGGGTAAAGGGCTCGGGCAGCAAAAAGGCGGGCAGAGAGGTGTACTCGACCTTGCCGCGCAGTCGCTCGGCGGCAGCGCGCAGGATCTCGCTGTGGTCAAAGGCGAGAGGGGGGCCATCGCAGATGGCATCGACCTCGAACCAGGCCACATCGGCCGCATTAGCGCCCTTGGCCAAGGTCAAGGGCTGCGCAGCTATCAACGCAAAGTAGACATGGGTGGCCGACCAGCCACGCGGGTCCCGGCTGCGCCCGCCCCAGCTGCCCAGCTGCTCCAGGTAGGGGCTGGCGACATTGGTCTTCTCGCGCAGCTTGCGGTTGGCGCAGGCCTGCAGATCGCTGTCCTGCGCTACGTCGACAAAGCCCCCAGGCAGCGCCCACCGCCCGGGGAAGGGCTCGGAGCTTGAGAGCGGCCGCTGCACCAGCAAGACCTTCAAGGCCCCGTCCACCACGCTGAAAATCACCACATCCACGGTGGTATAGGGCCGTACAAAATCAACGGGTTGGTGGCTGGCAGCGGTGGAGGCCATAGAAAAACCTTGACGGATAGGAAAGCGAGTTGTATTGTACAACTCATTTAAGTTGCTCAATACAACTTACAGTCTGAAGGTGTGGTGCAGGCTGGACGACTGCACTCTAATAGATGCATAACTACAAAAAGGATAGATGATGACTTTTGAACAACCAACCAAAGACACCCCGGTCGGCGAGCAGTCCACCACCATGACCCGCCGCAGCAAGCTGCTCAGCCTGGTGCTGCGCCACAGCCCGCAGACCATTGGCCTTGAGCTTGACGAGGCCGGCTGGGCGCATACGGACGAACTGCTCGCCTGCCTGGCCCGCAGTGGCAAAGCCATGAGCCCGGTGCAATTGCAGGCAGTGGTGGCAAGCTGCGCCAAGCAGCGCTTTGCCTTCAGCGAGGACGGCAAGCGCATCCGTGCCAACCAGGGGCATTCGGTAACCATCGAGCTGCAATTGGTCCCCAGCACCCCACCGGATGCGCTCTACCACGGCACGGCAACCCGTTTTCTTGACGCGATCCTGGCGCAAGGCTTGCAACGCCAAAAGCGCCACCATGTTCACCTGTCCGCCAGCATCGAGACGGCTGGCGCAGTTGGGCGGCGCCACGGCAAGCTGGCCTTGCTGCGGGTGGATGCGGCGGGCATGGTCGCCAATGGCCATGTGTTCTATTGCTCGGACAATGGTGTCTGGTTGACCGACGCCGTGCCCGTGACCTACCTGCAGAGGCTGGACGAATGAGCGGCCATCGCGTATTGGCGCTGGATGCCGATGGCGTGCTGCTCGACTACAACCTGGCCTATGCCACTGCCTGGCGGCGTGCTTTTGGCCGCTACCCTGACTTGCGCAACCCCCATGCCTACTGGGCGGCAGACCGCTGGGATGTGGAGCGGTTGAGCGGCGAGGCGCTGCACCGGTTTCGCGCAGGCTTTGATGCGCAGTTCTGGTCCGCCCTGCCTGCCGTACCCGGTGCGCTCGCGGCATGCCAGCAACTGGAGGCCGCCGGCTTTGAGCTGGTGTGCCTGACTGCTCTGCAGCCCCATTTTGCCCAGGCACGGCTTGGCAACCTGCAGGCCCTCGGCTTTCCGATTGGGCGGGTGATTGCGACTGGTAGCGATGCCAGTGGCGGCAGCCCCAAAGCCGCAGCGCTGGCCCAGCTTAAGCCGCTGGCCTTGGTGGATGACTATCTACCGAACTTTGCAGGGTTGCCCGAAGGCATCCATGGCGCACTGGTACTGCGCGAACCCGATGGCAGCCCCAACTGCGGACCGGCACTGCAACAACTGCATTCCACCCATGCCAGCCTGGCCGCGTTTGCGCACTCGTGGCTGGCTCAGAGACAAGAGAACTGATATGAAACACACCAACCACGTCCAACTGCCTGCGTTGGCGCGGCGCGCAGATAGCGTAGATGCGTTCGTCATGTTGGCGCGCGCGCAGCTGCCCACCGGAGGCCAGTGATGACGCCAACTCAGGACCGTTTTCAAGGCGCACTGCTGGGGCTGGCCTGCGGTGACGCGGTGGGCACCACGGTCGAGTTTCAGCCGCGCGGTAGCTTTGTGCCGCTGACGGACATGCTGGGCGGGGGCCCGTTCTCGCTGCGCGCGGGCCAGTGGACCGATGACACCTCGATGGCGCTGTGCCTGGCCGAGAGCCTGGTCACCAAAGGTGATTGCGACCCGGCCGACCAGATGGCGCGCTATGCCAACTGGTACCAGTGGGGTTACTGGAGCGCTACCGGCCATTGCTTTGACATTGGCATGGCCACGCGGGAAGCTTTGCAAAGGTTCTTGCTCACCGGCAATCCTCTGGCTGGCAGCACCGACCCGCACAGCGCTGGCAATGGCTCGATCATGCGGCTAGCACCTGTGGCGCTGCGCTTTTGCGGCGATGCGCAGCGCTTGCAGGACAAGGCGGCGCTCAGCTCGCAAACCACGCATGGCGCGGCCGAGTGCCTGGATGCCTGCCGCCTGCTGGCGGTCGCCATCGCCCGCGCGTTGCAGGGGCGGCCCAAAAACGAGGTGCTGGCGCTGTCGGATTTGCCACTGGCCAGCCCCCAGCTGCAGCAGATTGCACAGGGCCATTACCTGGCCAAAAGCCGGGACGACATCCACGGTTCGGGCTATGTGGTGCGTAGCCTCGAAGCGGCGCTGTGGTGCTTTGCCCGGCATGACTGCTTGGAGGACGCGGTGCTGGAGGCCGCGAATCTGGGCGACGATGCCGACACCACGGCGGCCATCACCGGCCAGATCGCGGGCGCTTTTTGGGGCGAGCAGGGCATACCGCGCCACTGGCTGCAGCGCCTGCACCTGGCCGATGAGATCCGGGCGCTGGCTGTGCAGCTGTGGCAGGCCAACCAGGGCTTGCCTGCCACTGGCTGCGATGCCGCGCGATAATCAGACCGCATACGGTATGGAGGGAGGATGCTATGCGTGCGGTATTGGGTTTGGCAGGCTTACTGGTGGTGATGGCGATTGTGGCGCTGCTGATGAAGCAGAACATGGGCGTGACGAAGGCGCCCGCGCCCGCCGCCGTCGAAGGCGTGCGCGTGCCGCAGATTGACACCAGCAAAGATGTGAATGCACAAAGCCGGCAGATCCAGCAGCAGGTGCAGGACCAGCTGAACCAGGCGGTGCAGCAGGATGCGCAGCGCCTGAAACAAGCCGAAGAGTGACGGCGATGGCCGACAGCCTCGTCCCCGCCAGCACCGGTGGTCAATTGCCCCCCCAGCCTGCTGACGCGCACTGGATGCGCGCTGCGCTGGAGCAGGCACGTGCCGCCGCCGAGGCAGGCGAAGTGCCCGTGGGTGCCGTGGTGGTGCGTGACGGCCAGATCGTCGGCCGGGGTTTTAACCACCCGATTGGCGTGCATGACCCCAGCGCCCATGCCGAGATCGAGGCCCTGCGCGATGCGGCCAAGCGCCTGGGCAATTACCGGCTCGATGGCTGTGCCTTGTATGTCACTTTGGAGCCTTGCGCGATGTGCGCCGGTGCCATCTTGCATGCGCGCCTGGACCGCGTGGTCTGGGGCGCTGCCGAGCCGCGTACCGGTGCCGGGGGATCGGTGCTGGACCTGTTTGCGCAGGCTGCACTGAACCACCACACGGCGGTGACCGCGGGTGTGCTGGCGCACGAGGCTGCAGCCCTGCTCACCGAATTTTTTGGCAAGCGCCGCGTGCAGCAAAAGCAGCAGGCGCTGGCCAGCCACCCGCTGCGTGACGACGCACTGCGCACGCCCGATGCGCTGTTTGCGCCCGCATTGGACTGCGCCTGCCCCAGCTGCTTTTACAGCGAGTGGCCGGCTTTGGGCGGCCTGCGCCTGCATGCCAAAGACAGCGCGGGCCAAAACCCACCGCCAGCCGCCGCTGCCCGGCAATGGCTGCTGCTGCCCGGCCTGCCGGCGCAGCAAGGGCTGTTTCGCGAACTGGCCGCTGGCCTGGCCGCGCGCGGTGACCGCGTGGTGGCACCCGATTGGCTGGGCCTGGGGCGCAGCGACAAGCCCAAAAAGGACAATCGCCTGGGCGATGCCCAGCAACTGGCGATACTGCAAGACCTTGTCCACCAGTTGCATCTGGAGGGCGAACAGGGCCTGGTCGTCGTTGCCCATGGCGATGCCGCGCGCCTGGCCCAGGCGTTGGTGGCACAGCAGGCTGCGCTGGGCAAGCCGGTGCAGGGGCTATGGCTGATCAACCCGCCGAATGCCGCAGCGCCGAGCGCCGACTACCGCCTCTGGCTGGAGCAATTGGCGCGCAAACCGGCGCTGGGCATTGCCGCTGCGCTGGGCACCAGCGCGGTCGATGCTGCGATGGATGCGGACCGCCAGCAATGGGCGGCGCAGTTCCCCGACAAGGGCTACCGCGCAGGGCTGCGCGCCTGGGCACGCGATGCCTTGGCGGCGCTGGATGCGCCCGTTGTGATGCCAAGCGCATCAGCGCCAGCGCTTCCTGTGCTGGTCAGCCTGGGCGAGCAAGCCCGCTGGTGGCCGGCACCTGCGCAGGGACTGGAGGCCTGGCTGGCAGCAGTCGCTACAGCGGCAGGCGGCGCCGGGCCGCTGGCCTGGCAGCGCTGCGCAGGCGGTGACTGGCTGCCGCTGCAAAACAGCGCGGCACTGCTGCAGGCCAGCCGCTTCTTTGATGCGGGTGCCGAGGCCGCAGCGCTGGGCTTGGTGGCGGCGGCTTGGCGCTGAGCCTATCTGCTGCACAATAGCCCGCAGCTGTTCCGTTTTCTGACCGACTTTTTTTGCTATGAGCTCCACCCCCAAATACCAGGCACCGATCACCGGCATCATCCACCACCCCTACACCGCCGATGCGCCCTTTGCAGCGCCGCAGCCCGGCGTGTTCAAGGCATCGAGCGTGTTCTTTCCCAACGTGGCGGCGATGCGCAGCTGGGACTGGAAGGACAAGAGCGCCTTCACCTACGGCCTGCACGGCACGCCCACCACCTACATTCTGGAAGAGCGCATTGCCACCTTGGAAGGCGGCAGCCACTGCGTGCTGGTGCCCAGCGGCCTGGCATCGATCTCGGTGATTGGCCTGGCGTTGCTCAAGAGCGGCGACCATGTGCTGCTGCCAGACAACGTCTATGGCCCGAGCAAGGGCTTTGCCGAGAGCGAGCTGCAGCGCTTTGGCGTCAGCATCGGCTACTACGACCCGATGCGGGTGGACCATTGCGCCAGCCTGATCCAGGACAACACCCGCCTGGTGTGGCTGGAGGCGGCCGGCTCGGTCAGCATGGAATTCCCCGATTTGCTGGGTCTTGTGCGCCTGTGCAAGGAAAAAGGCATTGCCACGGCGCTGGACAACACCTGGGGCGCGGGCCTGGCCTTCAACTGCTTTGACCTGGATGGCGACGGCAGCTACCGCCTGGGCGTGGATGTGTCGGCGCATTCGCTCACCAAGTACCCCAGCGGCGGCGGCGATGTGCTGATGGGCTCCATCGTGTCGCGGGATGCAGCCGTGCACCGCAAGGTGCAGGCCACGCATATGCACCTGGGCCTGGGCGTGGGAGTGAACGATATCGAAACCGTGCTGCGCAGCCTGCCCAGCCTGGCGCTGCGCTACCACGCGCAAGATGCGGCAGCCCGGCAGTTGGCCGCCTTCATGGCCGAGCAGCCCGCCGTGGTGCAGCTGCTGCACCCAGCCTTTGCCGGATCGCCCGGCCATGCGCATTGGCAGCAGCTCTGTGGCGCGGGCAGCGTGGCGGGCAAGCAGGGCGCAGCCGCAGGACTCTTTAGCGTGGTGATCGATCCGCGCTACAGCCAGCAGCAGATCGACCTGTTCTGCGAGAGCCTGCGCCTGTTCAAGTTGGCCTACAGCTGGGGCGGCCCGATCAGTCTGGTGGTGCCCTACAAGATCAGCAGCATGCGCGCGCTGGGCGAGTCCCAGCTGCAGCCGGGTACGGTGGTGCGCTTTTCGATCGGGCTCGAAGATGCCAACGACCTGCAGCAGGATCTGGCGCAAGCGCTGCAAAAAGCCTTTGGCTAAGAACCTGTTCTAAGGGGTAGGGCTAGCCGCATAAATGCCGCCAGCACCGCGCTGGCGGCATTTTTATTTCATCAGCTTTTGCAGCTCGGGCCAGACATTGGCAAGCAGCTGCGGGTGGGCGCTGGCCAGTGGGTGGATGCGGTCGGCCTGGAAGTTCTTTTCCGCGTTGGGCACATCGGCCACGCCGTGCAGCAAGAAGGGCACGACAGCGGTTTTCTTCTCGCGCGCCAGGCTGGTGAAGACCTGGGCAAAGTCCGTGGTGTACTTGCTGCCGTAGTTGGGCGGCACCTGCATGCCCAGCAGCAGCACCTGGGCGCCAGCCTTTTGGGCGCTGTCCACCATCGCCGCCAGGTTGGCCCGGGTGCTGGCCAGCGGCAGGCCGCGCAGCGCATCGTTGGCCCCCAGCTCCAGCACGACGATGCCGGGCTTGTGCTGCGTCAGCAGCTGGCCAAAGCGGGCCCGGCCGCCGGCGGTGGTGTCGCCGCTGATGCTGGCGTTGTGCACCTGGTAGGCGCCTGCGTTTTTGCTTTGTTCGAGCTTGTCCTGCAGCAGCGCCACCCAGCCGGTGCCGCGGGCAATGCCGTATTCGGCGCTGATCGAGTCGCCCACCACCAAAATCGTGGCAGGCGCCTGTGGTGCAGCAGCCTGTGCTGTAAAACCTATAGCGATGGAGGTCATCATTGACAACGCTACGATGCTGCGCAGACACCGGCGTCGCGTGACGGGTGTTCGATCATTGGAGGAAAGATTGGTTGTCATGACAGATGCAGTGCTTTCTCAATCGCAGGCGCCTGAGGCGGTGTTGGTGGCCCAGGGCCTGGGTAAATCGGTCTCGGATTCGACCGGCAGTTTGACCATTCTTCGTGATGTGGACTTTAGCATCGCGCAGGGGGAAACCGTGGCGATTGTCGGTGCATCGGGCTCGGGCAAAAGCACCTTGCTGTCGATCCTGGCGGGCCTCGATACCCCCAGCGTGGGCACGGTGCGGATTGCTGGCCAGGACCTGTTTGCGCTGAGCGAAGACGACCGGGCAGCGCTGCGTGCGCGCACGATGGGATTTGTGTTTCAGAACTTTCAATTGATGGGCAATTTGACGGCGCTGGAAAACGTGATGCTGCCCCTCGAGTTGGCAGGCCAGCGCGATGCCCGCAAGCAGGCGACTGCCATGCTCGAGCGCGTGGGCCTGGCCCAGCGCCTCGCCCACTACCCCAAGCTGCTGTCGGGTGGCGAGCAGCAGCGCGTGGCACTGGCCCGCGCCTTTGTCGTGCAGCCCGCCGTGCTGCTGGCCGACGAGCCCACCGGCAGCCTGGACTTTGCCACCGGCGAAGCGGTGATGCAGCTGGTGATGGACCTGAACCGCGAGGCGGGTACGACCCTGATCATGGTCACGCACGACCGGGCCATTGCCGCCCAGTGCCAGCGCGTGATCACTATCGCCGCCGGCGCCGTCGTGCAAGACAGCCGCATTTAAATTCTTTATCGTCTTTTTTTATGCATTAAGACATCGGTAAGCTCCGCCCGCCACAGTGCCCACCTACAGATTGCGCTGTTGCCGGGTGAACTCCCATCCAGAGCGGCCTTCTGCGCGAGGGGCTTGCGATGGATGCATTGAATCTGCAATGGTTTGCATGGATGGCTGGGGGCTTTGGGCCCACCGCCTGGGTGTTGGCGCTGGCCCGCTGGCTGGGCATGGACGGCGTTGCGCTGGCCGGGGCGGCGCTGCTGTGGCTGTGGTGGAAGCGGCCGGCGGACCGCCTGTACCTGCTGGGCAGCCTGCTGTGCTGCGCCGCTGCCGTGCTGCTGGCGCACCGGCTCGCCGTCTGGCTGGGGCATCCTCGCCCCTTTGTGATGGGGCTGAGCCCCGCCTATATTGACCATGCCGCCCGGGGCTCACTGCCCAGCGCGCATGCCAGCGCACTCTTTACCCTGGGATTTTGCCTGCTGTGGTTGCGGCAGTTGCGCCTGGGCGGCGCGGCCATCGTGGCCGTGGCGCTGGCGGTGAGCTGGGGCCGGGTGTACTGCGGCGTGCATTTTCCACTCGATATTGCAGCCGGCGCTGCGCTGGGCGGGGTGATCGCGCTGTTGTTCGGCTGGCTGTGGCGGCATGCCGGGCCGGTGGTGCAAGATCCTGCTGACCTGGCTCTGCAGGGCGCTGCAGCGCCACGCCCATCGCCGCTACCCGCATCGGTGGAGTAAGGCATGAACAGTCTCGCTTCTGCGCGGGCCGTGCCTGCCCGCGTTGCTTGGTCGATCGAGGTCCGCATGGCACTCTTGCTAGCGCTGTGGCTGCTGGCGCTGGCCTGGCTGCGGCCGCTCAGCGATCCGGATGAGGGCAGGTACGCTGTGGCTGCCTTGCAGATGCTGCGCAGCGGCGACTGGGTGACGCCTGCGCTCAACGGCCTGCCGTTTTTCCACAAGCCGCCGCTGTACTACTGGCTCGCTGCCACGGGTTTGCAGGTCGCGGGCGTCCATGAATGGGTGGCGCGCCTGCCGTCGCTGCTGGGCGCATGGCTGGCGGCAATGTCCTTGTTCGCCCTGCTCAAACGCTATGCCAGCCAGTCGGTAGCCGTGGCTGCTGCCGTGGTGCTGGTGACCATGCCCTACACCTACCTGGCCGCGCAGTACGCCAATATGGACATGCTGCTGGCCGGCTGCCTGACGGCCTGCATCTGCAGCGCTGCGATGGCGACCCTGGAGGCGCGCCAGGCGTCGGGCCGCATCCGGGGCATGGCGTGGATGGGCTGGCTGGCTGCGGCTGGTGCCTGGGCCGGGCTGGGCTTTTTGGCCAAGGGCCTGATTGCGCTGGTGCTGCCCGGCATGGTCTGGGCCCTCTGGCTGGTCTGGGACCGGCGCTGGCGCCAATGGTGGCTGCCTTTGCATGCCGCGGCATGGCTGCCGGTGCTGCTGATTGCCGGCCCCTGGGTGTTCATGGCGCAAGAGCGCCACAGCGGCTTTTTCCACTACTTTTTTGTCACCCAGCACTTTCAGCGCTACACCGGCAGCAGCTTCAACAACCCCCAGCCCTGGTGGTTCTATGGTGCGGTGATCGCACTGGCCGCCTTGCCTTGGACGGGCTGGGCGCTGGCTGCTGGCTGGCGCAGCTGGAGGCGCAGGCGTCTGGACGGATCGGCTGCGAAGCCAGCAGCACGGCCGGCCGAGCAGACCTTGGTGCAAAGCCTGGACCGGCTGATGCTGGTCTGGTTTGCCGTCATCGTGCTGTTCTTCTCGGTGCCGCACAGCAAGATCGTGGGCTATGTGCTGCCTGCGCTGCCACCGCTGGCCTATGCGGTGGTGCGGCTGGTGCAAGCCGCTGGCTGGCAGCGCTGGGGCCGGCATACGGCGGCGTTGGCCGCGCTGTTGTGTGTGGCGCTGGCCGTGGCGCTGGGCACGGTGGCTGTGCCTGACAAGGCCAAATGGCGCGCACTGCGCAGCCTGCCTGTGCAGTCGGCGGACCGCGTGGTGATGCTTGAGCACCTGTACTACGAAGTGCCTTTTTACCTGCCCGCCATGGCCGATCCGCTGGTGGTGGACGACTGGAGCACCGAGGACCAGCAGGCCGACAACTGGAAGAAGGAGCTGAGCGATGCTGCGCAGTTTGCGCCGCAGCTGGGCAGCCGTGTCTTGCTGGATGCGCAGAGCTTGCAAGCCTATGCCTGCGCGCATCCGCAGCAGCGCCTGTGGGTCGTTGGCAGCGCCGAGGCGGCCCAGCGCCAGATGCCGGCGCTGGCCACTGCCGCAGCGGCCCTGCATTTGGGCAGCACCCAGGTCTGGCAATTGCAGGCGGGCCAGGCCTGCGACCGAGGCACGGGCCGTTGAGTCACAGCGCGGCCATGGCCGCGCTGTTCGCGTTGGCCTACATCGGTTGTCACCAAGCAGGGGTATAACCAGAGGCTTTCCTATCCTCTGCATGTCCTGAAAGTGAGAATGACTGTGGCAAAACCCCAAATCGGCGTGATCGTTGGCAGCAACAGCAAGACCTCGATCAACAAGCAACTGGCGCATGGCCTGGTCAACCTGGTGCAGAACCAGGCGGACTTCGAGTTCCTGGACCTGAGCGCGCTGCCTTTCTACAACCGCGACGACGATGCCGACGCCTATCCGGCGGCATTTACCGCTTTCAAAGACAAGGTGCGCAGCAAGAACGGCATCCTGTTTGTGACGCCCGAGCACAACCGCTCGGTGCCGGCCTACCTGAAAAACGCGCTGGACGGCGCCAGCCGCCCCTATGGCAGTGGCGCATGGAACGGCATCCCCGCCGGCATCATCGGCACCTCGACCGGTGGTCCGGCCACCTCGATGGCCCAGCAGCATTTGCGCAATATTCTGGTGTTTCTGGACATGCCGGCAATGGCGCAGCCCGAGGGCTTTATTCGCTGGACCGATGGCCTGATCAGTGCCGATGGCAAGGTGGCCGAGGCCAGCGAAAAGTTTTTGCACAGCTACATGGAGCGCTTTCTGGCCTGGGTGGCTCTGCACCCGAAGAAATAAGCCATCAGCGCTGGGTAGGGGGCTGCCGTCGCTGGCAATGGCGCCCACCGCAACGCGTTTTGCTGTGGTTGCCACCATGGTTGCCAGGGCTGCGGTACGATGCAGCCAATTTTTTTTGACCAGGGCTGCCATGTTGAACCTTCCCCTTCACCACCTGTACCGCGCCGCTGCGGTGGATACCCCAGCACCTTGGCTGCTGGTGCTGATGCATGGCGTGGGCAGCAATGAGCAGGATCTATTTGGCCTGGCGGGCATGGTGCCGCCGGCTTTCCATGTGCTGAGCCTGCGCGCGCCCTACACCTTGGGGCCCAGCAGCTATGCCTGGTTCCAGTTTGGCGTGAACCCCGACGGCAGCCGCACCATCGACACCGCGCAGGAGAAAGCCAGCCGCGCGCTCGTCGCCCAGACCTGCGCCGAGGCGGCACAGGCCTTGCAGATACCGGCCCAGCGGCTGGTGGTGGGTGGTTTCAGCCAGGGCGGCATCATGTCGCTCTCGGCGCTATTGACCCAGCCGCAGCTGCTGCAGGCCATCATGGTGTGGCACAGCCGCCTGTTGCCCGAGATTGCGGCCGAGCAGGTCGCGCCCGCGCAACTGGCTGGCCATCAAGCCTGGATCAGCCATGGCACCGCCGACAATGTGATTCCACTGGCGCAGGCCCATGCGATTCGCGCGGCGCTGCAAGCTACGCCTGTTGACTTGGCATACCACGAGTACCCCTGCCGCCATGAGCTGCACCCGCAAGAGCTGCAGGACAGCATGGCCTGGCTGCAGGCTCTGACGCAGGCGCAGCGCGGCTAAGGTCAGTATTTAGCCAGCGTCCGGCCGGAACAGCCCGGCCAGCATGCGGTCGAGCTGCGGCCATTCCTGTGCGAACTGGCTGCGGTTGACAAAGAAGGCCTCGCACGCCACCGCAAAGAACTCGGCCGGGGCGGTGGCGCCATAGCTGTCCAGCCAGGGCGCGGGCTCGCCAAAGCGCTGGGATTTGGCAATCGCATGGCCAAAGGCCGCAAAGGCCGATGCCCAGGTGCGCTCCCAGGTCTGGCGTGCTTCGGCGGCGCTCGCCAGGCCCAGAAAATGGCCGGGCAGCGAGGGGTAGCCATCGGCACCGCCATTGCGCATATCGATCTTGTGGCAGAACTCGTGGATGACGACGCTGGTGCCGCGCGCGTTTTGCTGCAGCGGATCTTGCGCAATGGCTGCCCAGCTGAGCGTGACGGGGCCATGCTGCATCGCTTCGCCTTCGAGCATCATGCGCCGGTGCGATACCAGGCCCGCCTCGTCATGCATGTCGCGCGCAGCCACCATCGTGCCCGGGTGCACGACAATGCCGACAAAATCATCGTAGAGCGCGATGGCCTGCTGCGCCTCACCCCGGTGGAGCAGCGGCACGCAGGCCTGCGCGGCTATAGTCAGCGCCATCGCATCGCTCACCACCAGGCCATGGGCACCCGAGAATTGTTTTTGGCGCAGAAACAGTGCGCTCAAGGCGCGCAGCTTGGCTTTTTCTTCCAGCGACAGCGCCTCGAGGAACGGGTATTTTTGCAGCACCTGCAACCACAGGGCTGCGGGGATTTCGGGCACGGGGCGCGCCAGCGCGCGCAGGCGTGACCAGGTGCGGTGCAGCCAGGCCATGGGATCAGTGCGCGCCGGGCTGTGGAGGCCGGGCCAGGTAATCGGCCAGCGCGATGCGCTGCTGGCCGGTGGCGTCGATGCGCAGCACTTCGGCGCGGGCGGGTTCCAGGTCGGTGTCCCAGTCGCTCAGCACCAGGCGCTCGTGGCCCGCATCCAACGCGTGGCGGGCAGGGCGGTGGGTGTGGCCGTGGATCAGTGTGGGCGCCTGGGCCTGTTGCAACCAGGCGAGGGCGGCCTGGGTATCCACATCGGCGGTGATCACTTCGCGCATGCGGCGCGCCTCGCTCTGGCTGCGCATGGCGCCAGCGAGCTGGCGGCGCTGGGCCAGCGGCTGGGCCAGAATCTGCTGCTGCCAGGCGGGGCTGCGTGCCACCGCACGAAAACGCTGGTATTCGGTATCTTCCACGCACAGCGCATCGCCATGGCTGAGCAGCCAGCGCTGGCCGAGAAAAGTGAGGCAGCTGGGATCGGGCAGCAATTGCATGCCGCTGCGCTCGGCAAACTGCGCGCCGATGAGAAAGTCGCGGTTGCCATGCATGAAGAAGACGGCGCGCTGGCCACTGGCCTCGCGCAGGCTCTGGGCGCAGGCCGCTTCAAAGCTGCCGGCCTCGTCAAGCGCATCGTCGCCGACCCAGGCTTCAAACAAATCGCCCAGCATGAAGATCGCATCTGCCGTACTGGCTTGCAGGTACTGCTGCCAGCTGTGCCAGGTCTGTGGCAGCTGGGGTTGCAGATGCAGATCGGAGATGAATTCGATGCTGCGCCAGGCGGGGGGCGCAGCGAAGGCATGGACTGCCGTGGTGGCCAACTGGGCGCGCAGCGCCTCATGAGTGTCTGCGGCGCGGGTGTCGGTCGGGCTGTCCATGCCAATGGTGGCGCCTATTACAGGGCCACAGCCTTTTCGATCAGCACTTCTTCCTTGGGCACGTCTTGGTGCATGCCCTTGGAGCCGGTCTTGACGGCCTTGATCTTGTCGATCACGTCGTTGCCCTTGACCACCTTGCCGAACACGGCATAGCCCCAGCCGCTAGGGGTGGGCGAGGTGTGGTTGAGGAAGTCGTTCTTGGCGACGTTGATGAAGAACTGGGCGGTGGCCGAATGGGGATCGCTGGTGCGGGCCATGGCTACGGTGTACTGGTCGTTCTTCAGGCCGTTTTGCGCTTCGTTCTGAATCGGCGCCTGGGTGGACTTCTGGTCCATGCCCGATGCAAAGCCGCCGCCCTGGATCATGAAGCTGTTGATCACGCGGTGGAAGATCGTGCCGTCATAGTGGCCGCTCTTGACGTAGCTCAGGAAGTTCTCGGTGGACTTGGGGGCTTTGTCTGCGTCGAGTTCCAGCGTGATGACGCCGTAGTCTTTGATACGCAGTTCAACTTGTGGATTGCTCATGGTGTGTTTCCTGTTGAGAAAGGTGGGAAGGGCGCCGCAGCCCGGTTGGGGGCCAGCGGCAGGGCCATTTACTTGACGACGGTAGCCGACTTGATGATGACAGGGGTCTTGGGCACGTTCTGGTGCGGGCCGGCATTGCCGGTTTGCACGGCCTTGATCTTGTCGACCACATCATTGCCGCTGACGACCTTGCCAAACACCGCATAGCCGTGGCCATCGGGGTTGGGGGCGTTCAGCGAATCGTTGTTCTGCACATTGATGAAGAACTGCGCGGTGGCCGAGTCGGGCACTGCTGTGCGGGCCATTGCGATGGTATAGGTGTTGTTCTTGAGGCCGTTGTTGGCCTCCAGCGGGATCGGCGAGCGCGCAGGCTTTTGCTGCATATCGGGGGTGAAGCCGCCGCCCTGGATCATGAAGTTGCCGATCACGCGGTGGAAGATCGTGCCGTCGTAGAACTTGTCGTTCACGTACTGCAGGAAGTTGGCCACCGTCTTGGGCGCTTTTTCTGGATTGAGCTCGACCACGATGTCGCCCATCGAGGTCGCCAGCTTCACGCGGGGCTGGTCCGCTGCTTGTGCGGCGCTGGTCAGCAACATGCCGCCGGCCAGTGCCAGGCCGCCCAGAATGGAAAGAGTGTGTCGTTTGGAAGGCATCGGTTTCCTCTGTCGTTGTATACGGTAGATGTCCAGTGCAGGGCGCTGCGGGGTCCGCAAGACATCCTGCGCTGCGCGCAAATCTTGGGCGGTGCACGGTGTGCGTTGCATCGTGTGCGTTGCACGGTGTGCGTTTGCACCGAGTTGAGGGCCAACGGTGCAAGATTCAAGGCAAGGCCCTTACTATTTTGCGTCGGGCGCCGCTGCTGGGGCAGCCGGCGCGGCGGCAGCGGGTGCTGCAGCAGCGGCAGGTTGGGCCCTGGTTACCAAGAGGCGCAGGCTGCTGATCTTGGGCTGCAGCCTGGCTTGCTGGGCCGGCGCCAGCGTGCTGGCCTTGCTCAGCGACTGCTCGGCCAGGCGAATATAGATATCGCCCAGGTTTTCATAGGCGGTGGCATAGCCGGGGTTGGCCCGCACCGCATCTTGCAGCGCGCGGCTGGCTTTTTCCAGCTGGTTGTTCTGGGCGTAGAGCACGGCCAGGTTGTTGTAGGGCTCGGGCAGTTCGGGGTATTCCTGCACCAGCTTCTCGAACGTTGCCGTGGCCTCGTCACGCTGGCCTGCATTCATCTGGGCCACACCCTGCAAAAAGCGCCATTGCGGGTCACGCGGGGCTTGCTGGATCTTGGGCTCCAACTGCTCCAGTGCCAGGGCATTTTGGCCCGACTGGATCAGCTTTTCCACGGCCGAGTAATCGTCCGCATAGGCGGCGCCGCAGCTCAGCGCAAGTGCCAGCAAGGCGGCACGGGGCATCAGGGGGGAGAAAAGGCAACTGACTAACTTCATAGGGTTCGGGCGCGCTGGGCGCGTGCAAGTGGCCTGCAGGCTTATACTGCAGCGCATTGTAGCTGAGGGGGCTGGCGCCCCGGAACGACGGGCGGCCATGGTTTGCAGGGCATGGTCTCGGGCATCAGCTACCATACACGGTTCGGCGGTTCCTGCCGGGCGGCGGTGCCCAGGCAGGCGCTGCCAAACCCGTGCCCCAGCCTCTGTCAAGAGGATGGACGCGGAACGGGGTAGGGCGCCAGGCGTCTTTCCCTCTCTCAACCACAACCACGCTAATTTTTCATGAGTTTGCGCATCTACAACACGCTTTCGCGTGCGCTGGAGTCATTTGTTCCGATTGAGCAGGGCCATGTCCGCATGTATGTATGCGGCATGACGGTCTATGACCTCTGTCACCTGGGACATGCGCGCTCGATGCTGGCGTTTGATGTGGTGCAGCGCTGGTTGCGCGTCAGCGGCCTGAAGGTGACCTATGTGCGCAATGTCACCGACATTGAGGACAAGATCATCCGCCGCGCCGTGGAAAACGGCGAGACCATCCGCAGCCTGACCGACCGCATGATCGAGGCCCTGCACCAGGATGCCGATGCGCTGGGCATCGAGCGGCCCACGCATGAGCCCCGTGCCACCGAATACGTGCCGCAGATGCTGTCCATCATCTCGCAGCTGGAAGAAAAAGGCCTGGCCTACCGCACCGAAGGCGGCGATGTGAACTATGCCGTGCGCAAGTTCCCCGGTTACGGCAAGCTGTCGGGCAAGTCGCTCGACGAGCTCAATGCCGGTGAGCGCGTGGCCGTGCAGGACGGCAAGGACGACCCGCTGGATTTTGTGCTGTGGAAGAGCGCCAAGCCGACCGAGCCCGACGAGGCCAAGTGGCAAAGCAGCTATGGCACGGGCCGGCCGGGATGGCACATCGAGTGCTCGGCGATGAGCTGCGCGCTGCTGGGCGAGACCTTCGACATCCATGGCGGCGGCGCCGACCTGCAGTTTCCCCACCACGAAAACGAGATTGCCCAGAGTGAGGGCGCGCACGGCCAGCCGCTGGCCAAGATGTGGATGCACAACGGCTTCATCAATGTGGACAACGAGAAGATGTCCAAGTCGCTGGGCAATTTCTTCACGATCCGCGATGTGCTCAAGCGCTACGACGCCGAGACCATCCGCTTCTTTGTCGTGCGCACCCACTACCGCAGCCCGCTCAACTACAGCGATGTGCACCTGGACGACGCCCGCAATGCGTTGAAGCGCCTCTATACCGCGCTGAGCTTGGTCGCCGCCGAGCCGGTGGCCATCGACTGGAGCCACCCGAGTGCGGCGCGCTTCAAGGCGGCGATGGACGAGGACTTTGGTACGCCCGAAGCGGTGGCGGTCCTGTTTGAGCTGGCTGCCGAGGTCAACCGCAGCAAGTCGCCTGCGGTGGCTGGCCTGCTCAAGGCGCTGGCGGCCACGCTGGGCCTCCTGCAGGCCGACCCTGCCGCGTACCTGCAAGCGGGCGCTAGCGTGGATGCGGCCTATGTGGAGGCGCAGATTGCGCTGCGCGCCGCTGCCAAGGCGGCCAAGAACTATGCGGAATCGGACCGCATCCGCGCCGAGCTGCTGGCCCAGGGGGTGGAGCTCAAGGACTCTGCGCAAGGCACGACCTGGACGGTAGTCCAGGCGGGCGCCTGATGCGCGCTCTGGGTGGTGTGAATCCGGCATTGGCATTGAAGCCGAGCGTCTAGCCGTATGCCTGGTATCAGTAACAAGCCGCTGTCAGCGGAGGATTGGGCCGTGGCCTGCAAGCACCTGGCCCGCAAGGACCGGGTGATGCGCCGGCTCGCCCCGCTGTATGCCGGCGAGATGCTGCGCCGCGAAGCAGACGGCTTTGCGCTGCTGGTGCGCTCGGTGGTCTGGCAGCAGCTGTCGGACCACTCGGCGCGCCAGCTGTGGAAGCGGCTGGTGGCGGCGCTTGGGTCGGCTAGCCCCAAGGCCATGCTGGCCTTGACGGATGAGGCCGCCAAGGCTATCCGCCTGCCCCAGCGCAAGCTGGGCTATCTGCGTGATCTGGCCGCGTGGTTTGTGCAAGAGCCCAAGGACGCGCTGTCCTGGGTGCATGTCGATGACGACGCAGTCATCGAGCAGCTGATGGCGCAGCGCGGGCTGGCGCGCTGGGGTGCGGAGATGTTTTTGCTGTTCCATCTGGGGCGGCCCAATGTGCTGGCCATTGATGATGCGGCGCTCCTGCAGGGCATCAGCGACCATTATTTTTCGGGCGAGGCCGTCAGCCGCAGCGATGCGCGCGAGGTGGCGCAGGCCTGGCAACCCTGGGCGAGTGTCGCGGCCTGGCTGATCTGGCGCTCCCAGAATGCCATGCCACTGGGGCAGGATGCAGATTGATCTGGTTTGGCCGCATGCGGTTACACTGTCGGTCGTTATGAGAAGGCTGCCTGCGGCTTTTCTCGAGGAGAATCATTTTGGCGAAAAGAACATTCCTGGATTTCGAGCAACCGATTGCGGAGCTGGAAACCAAAATTGATGAACTGCGCTATGTGCAAAGCGAAAGCGCAGTCGATATCTCTGAAGAGATTGATCAGCTCAGCAAGAAAAGCCAGCAGCTGACCAAGGACATCTACAGCGAGCTTTCCCCCTGGCAGATCACCAAGATCGCACGCCACCCCGAGCGTCCCTACACCCTGGACTATGTGAACGAGATCTTCACCGATTTCGTCGAAATGCATGGCGACCGCCACTTTGCCGACGACCTGTCCATCGTGGGCGGCTTGGCACGCTTCAATGGCAACCCCTGCATGGTAGTGGGTCACCAAAAGGGCCGTGACACCAAGGAGCGCACCTTGCGCAACTTTGGCATGAGCAAGCCCGAGGGCTACCGCAAGGCGCTGCGCCTGATGAAGACCGCCGAGAAGTTCAAGCTGCCGGTGTTCACCTTTGTCGACACACCCGGTGCCTACCCCGGCATCGATGCCGAAGAGCGCGGCCAGTCCGAAGCCATTGGCCGCAACATCTATGAAATGGCGCAGCTGGAAGTGCCGATCATCTCCACCATCATCGGTGAAGGTGGCTCGGGCGGCGCGCTGGGTATCTCGGTGGCCGACCAGGTGCTGATGCTGCAGTACTCGGTGTACTCGACCATCAGCCCCGAAGGCTGCGCCTCCATCCTGTGGAAGACCAGCGACAAGGCCCAGGAAGCGGCGGACGCCATGGGTATCACCGCCCACCGCCTCAAGGCCCTGGGCCTGATCGACAAGATCATCCACGAGCCCGTCGGTGGCGCCCACCGTGACCACAAGCAAATGGCGGCGCTGCTCAAGCGCGGCCTGAGCGATGCCTTCCGCCAGCTGGCTGATTTGAAACCCGCTGAGCTGCTGGACCGCCGCTACGAGCGCCTGCAAAGCTATGGCCGTTTCTCGGACACCAAGGCTGAGCACTGATACGCGCTGCCGGCCGCCGCTGATGCTGCGCCGTTGCTGCCAAGCCTCCCTTCGCGGAGGCTTTTTGCTGTGGGGCGTGGGCCATGGCTGAGCCCGCTATTGTTGCTGCGCTGAACGGCTGGCAGCCCGCACTGCCGCTGGCTGTGGCCTACAGCGGTGGAGCCGATTCCACCGCCTTGCTCTGGGCCTGCCTGCAGCGCTTTCCCGGCCAGGTGTATGCCCTCCACATCAACCATGGGCTGCAGGCCGCAGCCGCGGTGTTTGAATCGCATTGCCGCGCCCAGTGCGCGGCCTGGGGGGTGCCGCTGCAGGTGGTGGCAGTGAATGCCCATGCGCAGCCCGGCCAAAGCCCGGAGGACGCGGCCCGCATTGCGCGCTACCAGGCGCTGACCCAGGCCGTGCTGGCTTGCGCCGATGCAGGGCAGGGCCGTATCCAGACCATCGCACTGGCCCAGCATGCCGATGACCAGGTCGAAACCGTGGTGCTGGCGCTGTCGCGCGGCGCTGGGGTGGCCGGCCTGGCGGGCATGCGCCCGCAGTGGCAGCGCGCCGGTCTTCAGTGGGCGCGGCCTTATCTAGGCCTGGGCAGTGCGCAGATCCGCGCTGACCTGGCTGCGCTGGGCATCGCCTGGGTGGAAGACCCGAGCAACACCGACACCCGCTACACACGCAACCGCATCCGCCAGCAGGTGATGCCCGGCCTGGCGCAGGCCTTTCCGCAGATCGCGCATACGGTGGCGCGCAGCAGCGCAAACGCGGCGCAGGCGGCCGAGCTGCTCGATGACCTGGCGCAGATCGACCTGCAGGCCACCGGCGCGCCGCCGCGCATCGGCGCGCTGCAGGCGCTGAGCGAGGCGCGCATGGCCAATGTGCTGCGCTACTGGCTGCGCACGGCCCATGGCCAGACGCCGAGCGCTGCACAGCTGGCGCAACTGCAGCAGCAGCTGCAGCGCTGCACCACGCGGGGCCACCAAATCCATATAAAAGTGGGCCGTGGGTATATACAGCGCCACAGAGATGTCATCGATTGGTACAATCCGCCAGTTTTGGTCTGACTAATGTACGATTCCGACGGCGTGCCAAAACACTTTGCATCAACGCCGAGCTTCGTGTTTCGTCATCGTGATATTCAATGGCACTGATCGTTCATAAGTACGGCGGCACGTCGATGGGCTCTTCCGAGCGCATCCGCAATGTCGCCAAACGCGTCGCCAAGTGGGCAAGGGCTGGCCACCAGATGGTGGTGGTGCCCAGCGCCATGAGTGGCGAAACCAACCGTCTGTTGGGCCTGGCCAGCGAGCTGGCACCCAGCCGCGCAGACAAGTCCTATTACCGTGAGCTGGACATGCTGGCCGCCACCGGCGAGCAGGCCTCGTCGGCCTTGCTGGCCATTGCGCTGCAGGCCGAAGGCGTGCCCTCGGTGAGCTACACCGGCTGGCAGGTGCCGGTGCGCACCGACGACAGCTACACCAAGGCGCGCATTGAATCGATCGACGACCAGCGCGTGCGGGCCGATCTGGACGCGGGCCGCGTGGTGATCGTGACCGGTTTCCAGGGCATTGACCCGAACGGCAACATCACCACCTTGGGCCGTGGCGGCTCGGACACCTCGGCCGTGGCCGTGGCAGCCGCCATGAAGGCCGCCGAGTGCCTGATCTATACCGACGTCGACGGTGTCTACACCACGGACCCGCGCGTGGTCTCGGCCGCACAGCGCCTCAAGACCGTGAGCTTTGAGGAAATGCTGGAGATGGCGAGCCTGGGCTCCAAGGTGCTGCAGATCCGCTCGGTGGAATTTGCCGGCAAGTACAAAGTGCCAATGCGTGTGCTGTCGAGCTTCACGCCCTGGGATATTGCATTGGATGAAGAGGCCAAATCGGGCACTCTGATCACATTTGAGGAAGACGAAAAGATGGAAAAGGCCCTCGTATCGGGCATCGCTTTCAACCGCAGCGAAGCCAAAATCTCTGTCCGTGGCGTGCCTGACACCCCCGGCATTGCCTACCAGATCCTGGGCCCGGTGGCCGACGCCAACATCGATGTGGACGTGATCCTGCAAAACATCGGCAAGGACGGCAAGACCGACTTCAGCTTCACCGTCAACCAAGGCGACTTCAACCGCACGGTCGAGTTGTTGCGCGAAGAAGTGGTGCCCAAGCTCGGCGCTGACGAAGTCATCGGCAACCCCAACATCTGCAAGGTGAGCATCGTCGGTATCGGCATGCGCAGCCACGTGGGCGTGGCATCGACCATGTTCCGCGCGCTGGCTGAAGAGGGCATCAACATCCAGATGATCTCCACCTCCGAAATCAAGACCTCGGTCGTGATCGATGAGAAGTACCTGGAACTGGCCGTTCGCGCCCTGCACACTGCTTTTGGTTTAGATTCTGAAGAAGTTTCCAAATCGGCCTAAATTTTCAGGTTAGAATAGCTGTATTGGAAACGTGACCGAGTGGCCGAAGGTGCTCCCCTGCTAAGGGAGTATGGGGTGTAGAGCCTCATCGAGGGTTCGAATCCCTCCGTTTCCGCCAAGAATCAAACCCCTGAGTGTTCGCATTCAGGGGTTTTTCTTCGTTCTGGATACCTACCATTGCTCGCAAGTCGGCGTCGGGCATTGCTAGGTAGGTCCTAAAGCCGTCAGCGGCTCTCTTTTCGTCGTTCTTCTCGGATTGCTCTAGCTCGTCCGCCATGGCTTCCATGTATGCGCGTGTTGGGTCCTGACCTGCGATCACACGAAGCGTCCCTCGCATCCTCCAGTTTGCTGCTCTTGTCCCTGCCTTCATCTGAGAGATGTGGCTCTTGGGGATTTGAAGTATTTCCGCAAGCCTGGTCTGGCTTCCCACAGCTTCTGCAGCTTTCTCGATTAGGAAATTCAATCGCTCATCTGTTGCCATTTTTGGTAACTCCTTGTACATTTCAGTTACCTAATTTGGTAACTTACCAATTTAGGTAATTTTCTCACACCTAGCCCGGCCAGCGTGCAGTGATCAACAGCCCGGCCTACCGCCAGAAGCAGGGCAGGGGATGAGGCTTGTAACTGGGGTCTTTCATTTCACGCTCACCCCAAGCGTTTGGAGAAGTCAATGTCCGAAGAAATCAAGCTGCCGTCGTTCATCCAAATCTTTGGCCTGCAGCCCGTGCAAAACGGCACCAGCAAGACTGGTCGCGCCTACAGCATCCAAAAGGCCAGCTGCCAGCTCCTGGATGAAGAAGGCGTGCAAATGCAAGTGGCCATCTTGCGCTTGCCCGCTGCCGATGTGGGCAACATCAAGCCGGGTATCTACCGTCCTGCTTTCGGCCTGCGTATCGACTACCAAAACAATGAGGTAGCTCCGGTGCTGCTCAGCCTGACGCCGATGCCTACTCGCCAGTCGCCCGCTGCAGCTGCTTCTGCTAAGTCTTAAAGCATCGTCATGGCGGT